>OKVR01000072.1_pt1 | contig 79081 bp, 66 predicted proteins | sample 1606891 | NCBI WGS metagenome assembly OKVR01 (sample SAMN03281011, study PRJEB24777) | human gut metagenome | isolation source: fecal sample PR176 from 1 month old male Indian infant, caesarean delivered... | place: Singapore | collected 2006-01-13 | reverse complement strand
ACACATCAATTATGATGCCAGTGCGCCCGATGGGCTGATTCGATAGTTTCGCCATGTGCGGTGTTGTGTTATGCCCGCATGGCACCTTTCCATTCCTTCTTTCTCCTTTCTCTCCTTCCGCTGAAAACGGGACTGTCTCTCGAAGTGTGTAACTGGCCTTAACTGGCCGGTCGTGTGGCCGGTCGGAAAGGCTGGTGGACGATGTCTGCTGGGACAAGGGGAAACATGACACCGACGAAGAAGCCGGACGCGGAAAAACGCAACGCCGAGCGGGAGGCGGCGCTCACATTCGTGCGCATGGCCAAGGAAAAAGGACTGGACCTGACAGGGCCCGACGGACTGCTCAAACAGTTCACCAAAAGCGTGCTGGAGACGGCCCTGGACGAGGAGATGACCGAGCACCTGGGCCGCGCCAAGCGCAGTCTCACTCCGTCCGACAGCTCCCCTCACAGAGGGGAGCCAAGAATGGTTACGCGAGCAATTCCTTGACGGCGGCGATGACGGACTGCAGACTCTTCTTCGCGTCGCCGAACAGCATCTGGGTGTTGTCTTCGAAGTAGAGCTCGTTCTGGATGCCGGCGTAGCCCATACCGCGGCCGCGCTTCATGACCACGACGTTCTGGGACTTGTCGACGTCGAGAATCGGCATGCCGGAGACCGGGGTGCCGGGACGGCGAGCAGCCGGGTTGGTCACATCGTTGGCGCCGACGACCAGAGCCACGTTGGCCTGCGGGAACTGCGGGTTGATCTCATCGAGATCCACGAGCTCCTCGTAGGGCACGTTGGCCTCGGCCAGCAGCACGTTCATGTGGCCAGGCATACGGCCTGCGACCGGGTGAATGGCGTAGGAGACTTCCACGCCGTGGCCCTTGAGCAGTTCGCCGAGGTCGGCGAGCTCGCGCTGGGCCTGAGCCTGAGCCAGACCGAAGCCGGGCACGAAGATGACCTTCTGTGCGTAGACGAGCTGAACGGCCAGATCGTCCGGCGTGGTCTCCTTCATGGTGCCTTCCGGACCGTCGCCAGCAGCAGCGGCGTCAGCACCACCGCCGAAGCCACCGGCCAAGACGGAGAGCAGCGGGCGGTTCATGGCCTGAGCCATGAGGATGGACAGGGTCACACCTGCGGAACCGACGAGTGCGCCGGCCACGATCAGGGCAACGTTGTCAATCGCCAGACCGGACATAGCCACAGCCGTACCGGTGCAGGCGTTGAGCACGGAGATCACCACCGGCATATCGGCGCCGCCGATCGGAATCACGAACACCAAGCCGTAGCACAGGGCGAACACGGTGGTCAGAATCGACCACAGCAGGCGCTGTTCAGGCTGGACGCACAGCATGACCAGCGAGGCGACGGACAGCACGGCGAACAGAATGTTCCACACGCCCTTGCCCGGCAGGTTCAGCTTCTTGACCCACTTGATACCCTGCAGCTTGCCGGCAGCGATGAGCGAGCCGGTGAAGGTCACAGAACCGATGAGAATACCGAGACCAGCGGTGATGAGCACCACGATGTCCGGGGTGCCTTCCTTGGTCAGGATGTCGTTCAGGGCCACGAGTGCGGCGGCGCCACCACCCACGGTATTGAACACGGAGACCAGCTGCGGCATATCGGTCATCTTCACCTTCTTGGCGGAGACGACACCGGCCACGGCACCGATCAGGATGCCGACGACCAGCACCACCACGGCGACAATGTTCACGAAGCCCTTGGCGAAGAGCACGATGAACGCCATGAGCACGGCCACGACCATGCCGAACGCGGAGATCTGGTTACCCTTGCGGGCGGTCTTCGGCGAATTCATGAAATGCAGACCGACCACAAACAGGACGGCAGAGAACAGGTAGACGAACCAAGCGACGATGTCGATGGCGCCAACGGTTGCGGAGGTCATTACTTCGACTCCCCCTTCTTCTCGTTCTTGCTGGACTTGAACATCTCAAGCATGCGGTCGGTGACCACGTAGCCACCAACGACGTTCATGGTGCCCAGCACAGCGGCCAGGAAGATGAACACGTAGGCCAGCGGGCTATTGGCTTCAGCTGCCACGATCACAACGCCGACGATGACGATGCCGTGGATGGAGTTCGCGCCGGACATAAGCGGCGTGTGCAGGGTGGCGGGCACCTTGCCGATGACCTCGATGCCGATGAGCAGCGCGAGGACGAACAGGGTAATGGAAACGACGAGAGTAGGCATGGTATTCCTTCTTCCTTACTTCTCGGACTTCTCGGCATCGGCAGCAGCTGCCGGGGCGGCGGCGCGGCCGGCAACCACCAGCGCGTCGTCAAGTTCTTCGGTGAGATCCTGGCCGAGCTTGCCGTCACGCACGAAGTGCACGAGGATGTCGGCCACGTTGCGCGAAAGCAGGTTGGATGCGGTGGTGGCGACGCCGGAGGCCAGGTAGGGAGCGCCGATCAGCTTGACGCCGCCCTCGGTGACCTGCTCACCAACGGCGGAGCCCTCGACGTTGCCGCCGAGGTCGGATGCTGCGCAGTCCACGATCACGGCACCACGCTTGAGACCCTTGACGCCGGCTGCGGTGAGCAGCACCGGGGGCTTGCGGCCCGGGACCTTGGCGGTGGTGATGATGATGTCAAAGCCGGCGGCCTTTTCGTCGACGGCAGCCTGCTGCTGAGCCTGCTCTTCGGCGCTCAGCGCGCGGGCATAACCGCCCTCGCCCTGGCCCTTGGAGAAGTCAAGTCCCAGATCAAGGAACTTCGCGCCGAGGGACTCGACCTCGCCCTGGGAGGCGGGACGCACGTCGTACGCGGTGACGACCGCGCCAAGACGCTTCAGCGTACCGATGGCCTGCAGGCCGGCGATGCCGGCACCGAGCACCAGCGCCTTAGCCGGGCGAATCGTGCCGGCGGCGGTGGTCATCATCGGCAGGAAGGAACCGTAAGCATCGGCAGCGGTGATGGCTGCCTTGTAGCCCATCACGGAGTTCTGAGAGGTCATCTCATCCATGGACTGGGCGCTGGAAAGCTTACGGGGCAGCTTTTCGATGGCGATGCCCACCAGACCGGCCTTCTCGAGCGCGGCCACGTAATCGGCATCGGTGAAGGAACCGAGCATGCCAATGACCCACTGGCCGGCCTTGAGCTTGGCCACGGTCTCGGCGGACGGTCGGTCCACAAAACCGAGCGCGTCGGCTTCGGCGAGCACCTCGTCGCGGCTGGCCACCTTCGCACCGGCCTTTTCGTAATCCTCATCGGTGTAGTCGGCAGCAATGCCGGCACCTGCTTCAATCAGTGAGGAGACACCGCTCCTCTTCAGCCGGGTGACGATATCCGGCGTCAGCGCGACGCGGGATTCCGTTTCGGACGTTTCGTTCAAAACGCCGAACACCACGGTGGCTTCTGGGTTTTGCGCCATGAGAGCCCTTTCTTGTTCTACTTCAAAATGGACATGGTTATCCGCATGGTAAGTGTAGTCGAAAGGTAAAGACCATGACTTGAGATTCCGCCAATCGAAATAGAAACGAACCCGAAATTAGTAAGAAATACGAATGTGTCCATGTGCATTGCGGATGAATTGCTCGGAAGTCGTCCAACAATCACCCGGCATCGATCAGCAACCAACCGCTCAATAATTATCGACAATCGCCGTTTCGTAGCTCACGGTTACTCAACAATATCGGAACCTGTGCAATATTTTGCCACGCGCTCCCCTAACCCGCCAGAATCCTACGGTTGCGTAAGGTGACGAGTTCGGTTTGGACGATTACAATTTGAACTTTGAGAAGCGTTCGCCTCATGGCTGGACGACACTGAAAGGTTTACAGGAGCAAGACTTGTCGGTTATCAATTCCTTCACGCAGCACACGATCAATCTCACCCGTAAGGCGCTCAGGTTGGGATCCGACTTCGTCCACCCGGTCCACGACGACACCCCGGACGAGCCCGATTACCTGTCCAACGCCGACGTGCCGGTCGAGACCAATATCGCTTTGCCTCACAGCGACGATTGGGACGACGGCCACCTGACCGTCACCGACATCGACCCCGCCACCGGCCTGCTCACCACCTCCACCGAAGGCAATCCGCCGCTGGACGAAGGTACGTCCATCTACGACCTGTATGCGGACCGCGCCGAACGTATGGGCGATGAGCCGCTGTACACCTACAAGTCCGGCAACGATTGGGTGACCGTCACCGCCAACGAGTTCCTGGCTGACGTGCGTGCCGTGGCCAAGGGCCTGATTCATTACGGCCTGAAGAAGGGCGATGCCGTGGCATTCATGTGCCGAACTTCCTACGACTGGGACCTGACCGACGCGGCGATCATGGCGTGCGGCGGCGTGCTCGCCACCATCTACGACACCGATTCCGCCGAGCAGATTCGCAATATCGTCAACAACTCCGATGCCCGACTGCTGATCGTGCAGGACACGGACATGCGTAAGAAGGCGGATAGGGCCGTCGAAGAGTGCCCGTCCCTGGAGCACATCATCACCATCGAGACCGGTGGCTTGGACGAGATCAAGGCCTACGGCACCACGGTCTCGGACGAGGAGCTGGACGAGCGCATCGATTCGGTCAAGAAGACCGACCTGTGTTCCATCGTGTACACCTCCGGTTCCACGGCCGCGCCGAAAGGCGTGGAGATGACCCACGAGCACTACTGCCAGACCGCGCTGAATCTGCCGGCCTACATGCCCGATCTGCTGCACGACAAGAGGAACACCATCCTGCTGTTCCTGCCGCAGGCCCATTCCTTCGCCCGCGCCATCAACTACATCGTCGTCTCCTCGAACGTCCGCATCTACATCGCCACCGGCATCAAGACGCTGATCAGCGATCTGCAGGTGGCCAAGCCCACTCTCATGATCGTGGTGCCGCGCGTGCTGGAGAAGGTGTACAACGCCGCGTCCCAGAAGGCCGGCCACGGCCCCAAGGGCGTGGTGTTCGCCTCCGCCGTGGTGGCCGCGCAGAACTATATGAAGGAGGTCTCCGCCAATGGCAAGGCAGGTGCACTGACCCGCACTCGCCGCGCTGCCTTCGATCCGATTGTCTACTCTTCGCTGCGCGAAGTGCTCGGCGGTCGCGCCAAGTGGATTGTGGCCGGCGGTGCCCCGCTTGACCCGGAACTGCTGGCTTTCTTCCGTGGCGCGGGTGTGCCTGTATACGAGGGCTATGGTCTGACCGAGACCACCGCACCGTGCGCGTTCAGCCCGCTGGGTACGCCGTTCCACGCTGGTTCCGTGGGCATCGCATTCCCCGGATTCTCCCTGCGCATCGCCGAGGACGGCGAAATTCAGGTCAAGGGTCGTGCCGTGTTCCCGCGCTATCACAAGAACGACGAGGCCACTGAGCTGTCGTTCACCGAAGATGGCTGGTATGTCACCGGCGACTTGGGCCGTATCGACAACGATGGCTTCCTGTACATCACCGGTCGTAAGAAGGATCTGATTATCACTGCAGGTGGTAAGAACGTCTCCCCCGGCCCGATCGAGGAAGTCATTCAGCGTTGCGAGTTCGTCTCCCAGGCGCTGGTGCTGGGTGATAAGCGTCCGTTCATCTCCGCATTGGTGACGCTGGACGAGGAGTCGCTGCGCCCGTGGCTGGCCGCCAAGGGCCTGGACGAGAACATGCCGCTGGAGGATGCCGCCAAGAACGCCGCCGTGCGCGCCGAAGTGCAGAAGTGGGTCGATCAGGCCAACGAGGGCGTCTCCCGCGCCGAGTCCGTGCGCAAGTTCATCATCCTGCCCGAGGAGTTCACTCAGGAAAACGGCCTGATGACCGCTTCCATGAAGGTGATTCGTCCCAAGGTCATCAAGCGCTACTCCACCCTCCTCAACACCCAGATGTACACGAAGCGGAAGTAAACCGTATAGCAAAAGCTCCCTCTGACGAGGGAGCTTTTTTCGTCTATAAGCCTTAGAAGCCCAGGCGCTCCAGCTGCTTGGGGTCGGACTGCCAGCCTTTGGCTACCTTGACGTGGAGGTCGAGCTTGGCTTTTTGGCCGACGATGCGGTTGACCGGGGTGCGCAGCTTCTTCTTGACGTAGGTGAGGTTCGAGGCGCCCTTGCCGATGATGATCGGCTTCTGGGAGTCACGCTCCACGTAAATGGACACGTTGACCTGCGCCTTGCCGTCATAGCCCTGACCGGTCTCGTTGTCTTCCGGATAGTCGATGGAATCAACCACCACGGCCAGCGAATGCGGCAGCTCGTCGTCCAGGGTCTCAAGGAACGCACCGCGCACGAGTTCGGCGATGGTGTCTTCCGGACGCTCCTCGCTGATCTGATCGTCCGGGTACATCTGCGGACCCTCGGGCGTGTGCTCAATGAGCACGTTCTTCACTTCAGCCAGATTGTCGTGCTTCAGAGCGCTCACCGGCACGATGTCCGAGAAATCGGCGAAATCGTTGATTTCGATGAGCTTGTTGATGAGTTGCTGACGGCCAAGCTCGTCGATCTTGGTGACGATGGCAATCAGCGGGATGCGCCACTTGAACGTACCGTCCTCACGCTTGGTGGCGAAGTCGGTACGCAGTCGGGAGAGAATACGCTTGTCGCCGGGGCCGATTTCCTGATCGGCGGGCAGCAGGAAGGCCACCACGTCCACATCGGCCAGAGATTCGTCGACCACGTCGTTCAGACGCTGGCCGAGCAACGTACGCGGACGGTGAATACCGGGCGTGTCCACGAGCACGAGCTGCGCGTGGTCGGCGGTCAGGATGCCGCGGATCGCCTTACGGGTGGTTTCCGGGCGAGAGGATGCGATGGCGATCTGCTTGCCGATCAACGCGTTGATCAACGTGGATTTGCCGACGTTCGGGCGGCCGACCACGGCCACGAATCCGGAGCGATACGGCACGTCCTGCTTGGTCACGTTCGCCGTTTCACCGGTCGCGTCGACTTCGGCAACGCCGGCAACATCGGAAGCATCGGTAACGTCAATGTCATCGACGTCGTTCGTGCTGTTGTTCTGATCGGTCATATCACTCCTTGCTGGCGGTATCATCGCCTTCGACGGGCTCGCCGTCAGTTTCCTCATGGGTCTTGTTATTTTCCTCGCCGCCCTCGACGTGCGCCGGTTCTACGACGATGGTGGACACCTTCTTGCGGCGTCCGGCGGAGTCCACGGCGGTCAGTCGCAGACCGCGCGTCACAGCCGAGGCACCGACAATCGGCACTCGGCCCAGAATCTTGGTCAGCAGGCCGTACACGGTATCGACATCGTCCTCATCAATGTCGATCTCGAAGATCTCCTCCAGATCGGCAATCGGCGTACGGGCGGGCATCTTCCACTTGTTGTCTCCGATTTTCTCCGGCTCAGTACGCTGGGTGCGGTCGTGCTCGTCTTCCAGCTCGCCGACGATCTGTTCGATGGCATCCTCGATAGTCACCATGCCGGCGATGCCGCCGTACTCATCGACCACCACGGCCACATGCTGGCGGGAACGCTGCATCTCATGGAACAGGTCGTCCACCGGCTTGGATTCGGGAACAAGCAGCGGCTGCCGGACGATGGATTCGACCGCGCGCTCCATGGCCGCCGGGTTGAAGGCGGTGGCGCGCACGGCGTCCTTCAAATAGGCCACGCCGATCAGGTCATCCACATCCTCACCGATCACCGGCACGCGGGAGAAACCGGAGCGGGAGAACAGTTTCAGCGCGGAAGACAGTGTGGAGTCGCGCTCCATGCAGATCATATCGGTGCGCGGCACCATGATCTCGCGAGTCAACGTATCAGACAGGGTGAGCACGTTGCGCAACATTTCGGAGACTTCCGGATCGAAGTCGTTGGACTCCACCAGCCGGTCGATGGCGGCCTTGCCCTGCTCGAGCTGAATCTTCTCAAGCTCCTCGTCGTCGGACAGATCGGAGTCCTTGGAGCGACGGCCCGACCCCTTGGAACCGGACTTGTCGCCACCGATGCGTGCGAACGGCGTGAGCTTGGTGGCCAACGACACGATGCACGAGTTGGAAATCATGATGTCGACCGGCTTGGTCATGCCGGCGGTGCGCGGGCGGACCAGTACGGAGACCACGGCTACGATAATCGCGAACAGGAATCCGGCGAGCAGTTCAACCCACAGTTCCGCACCCCACAGGGATGCGATGGAAGACACCAGTACGCCGTCGAGCACATTGCAGGCGATGCGGAAGAACGCACAGCTGCCGGCGGTGGCGTAACGGTCGGCGATGAGCCGTTGCACGCGATGAATCTTGTCGATCTTCTTCATCTTGAGGAACTGGCTTGCTTCGGAGTCGGTCTGCACCTCGAGGATGAGATTGTTGAGGCTGGCTCGCGTTACGCGGGCCACGGCACCTTCAGCGGCGGCCATGGTCAGCGAAAGCCAGACGAACAGGGCCGCCACAAGTACGAGAATGACGGTGACGGCGATCAGCGTGGTACTGGAATACTCCATAATGATTTTTCGGTGTCCTTGAATGTCCTTGAACGGTAGAGAATAATCCGAATTTGGTGTGATTGATTTGGAAGTTTATTTGGAATCGAGGTCGCGGCCAGCACCGTGCGCGGCGTCGTACAGGGCCAGCGCGTCGGGTGTGCCGGCGGGCAGCGTGGCCTGCACGTTGGCATCGTGGCGCAGGGCGAAGAAGGTGAGCAGCAGCTGTCGCTGCAGGCCGAACATCTGGCGCTCCTGCTCGGGGGTCACGTGGTCGTAGCCGAGCAGGTGCAGGATGCCGTGGATGGTGAGCAATAGCATCTCCTGCATGGTGCTGTGCCCGGCTGCGGCAGCCTGTTGGGCAGCGACCCACGGGCAGATGACGATGTCGCCGAGCACTCCTTCCATCACGGTTTTGCCGTCGCCGGGGCGCAGCTCGTCCATCGGGAAGCTCATCACGTCGGTCGGGCCTTCGAGGTTCATCCAACGCATGTGCAGTTCGGCGATGGGATCGGGATCCACGAACATGATGGTCAGGTCGGACTGGGTGCTCACGCGCATCTGGTCGAGTACCCAAATACCCAAATCGGAGAAGACCTTGGGGTCGATGACCCACTGGGTTTCATTGGTGACGTCAACGCTCATCGTCTGTCTCGCTTTGGTTGGTTGAATCCGCTTGCTGGCGGGCATCGAAGTCGGTATGGTTGCGGCGGCCCTTGCGTTCGATGTCGCGGTGGTCGCCGGCGATGGCGGAGTGACGGTCGTAGGCGGCCACGATCTGTCCGACCAGCTGGTGACGTACCACGTCCTCGGTTTTGAGATGCACGAATGCGATGTCGTTGATGCCGCCCAGGATGCGTTCGATGGTGGCCAGTCCCGAGCGAGGCACGGTCAGGTCCACCTGCGAGATATCGCCGGTGATGACCATCGTGGTGTTGAAGCCCAGACGGGTCAGGAACATCTTCATCTGCTGTTCGGTGGTGTTCTGAGCCTCGTCGAGGATCACGAACGCGTCGTTCAGCGTACGGCCGCGCATGTAGGCGAGCGGCGCCACTTCGATGGAGCCGTCGTCCATGTACCGCTTGAGCTGGTCGGCGCCGAGCATGTCGCCAAGCGCGTCGTACAGCGGGCGCAGATACGGGTCAACCTTGTCATTCAGCGTGCCGGGCAGAAAGCCGAGGCTTTCGCCGGCCTCCACGGCCGGGCGCGTGAGGATGATGCGGCGAATCTGCTTGTCCTGGAAGGCACGCACAGCCTTGGCCACGGCCAGATACGTCTTGCCGGTGCCTGCGGGGCCAATGCCGAAGGTGATGGTGTGCGATTCGATGGCGTTCACGTAGGCCACTTGTCCGGCGGTTTTCGCACGGACCGGCACGCCGGCAGCAAAGGTGATGACGCCGGGAACCGTGGGCTTGCGGTACGTCGGGTCGTGGGAGCCGGCAGAACGTGCATGGGCGCGTTCGTTTGAGGTCGATTGCGCCAGTTTGTCACGCACCGGGCCGTGACCGGGATGTTCGAGGCGCACGTGGTTCTTGAGCACGTTCTGGTCGAGCATGCGACGCACGGTGTCGGCGTCCATAGGCGCGGTGTAGGCGGCTTGGATGATGGTATTGACCAAATCCTCGGCCTGTGCGGCCTGGGCTTCGGTCTGCTTGGAGCGGGAGACGATCGCCACGCGGTTGCCGCGCACGATAATCGTCAGGTCCGGAAAGGCGCGCTCTACCTCGCGAATGACCTCGTCAACCGGGCCGAGCACGGCGACGGGGTCAAGTTGGGGCGGGATGGTGATGGTACGTGTAGTCGTTGCCACGAAGCGGATATTCCCCTACTACTCGTCGAGCTTTTCGCCGGTCATCACGTGCGCGTGCACGTGGAAGACGGTCTGGCCGGCGTCGAGACCGGTGTTGAACACCAGTCGGTAGGCGCCGTGAAATTCCTTGTCGGCGATGTTCTGCGCAATGGAGACGATGTGGGCCAGCTCGGTCGGGTCACCGGCGGCAAGTTCGGCGACGTTGGCGTAGTGCTTCTTGGGCACCACGAGCACGTGGACCTTGGCCTTGGGATTGATGTCGTTGAATGCGTAGGTCGTCTCGTCCTCGTAGACCTTGCTGCTGGGAATCTGCCCTGCGATGATCTTGCAGAACAGGCAATCGTCGGATTCGCTCATCATGCTCCTTGGTTTGATGTTGCTACGCACCAGCTTAGCGCGTGGGCGTTACTCGTAACGTCCCAACACCCGAGACAACAGCGACAACGCTACAGGACCGGCCGTCGCGGCTCTCAGAATATTGCGCCCCAGTACGCAGCTCACCGCTCCGGCCTTGACGAAATCAGCTACCTCCTGCTCACTGATGCCGCCCTCAGGCCCGACCACCACACTGACAGTCCGCGGCAGGCCGTCCTGGAGCGTGCGTTCCACCAACTGCGCAACCTTCTCCTCCACGCCGGACCACGTATCGGTAGCATCCTGATGCAGCACAATCACCACATCGCCATGCACGCAGGCCCTGCGGCAGATGGCCACGACCTCCTTGCTGGACGCACACGCCTCCAGTTGCGGCTTAAAGGCGCGCCGCGACTGCTCGGTGGCGGCATCCAGTACCGAATTCCACTTCTTGTCTGTACGGCCGACCTTCCACTTGGCAATGGATCGGTCCGCCTGCCATGGCACCACTTGGTCGACGCCAATCTGAGTAGCCATATCGATGGCCTGCTCATCATGGCCGGTTTTCGCCAATGCCTGAATCAGCGCCAACCGGGTGAGCGGCTCGGGTTCGCGCCCCACTTCCACGACTTCAGCCAGTCCGGCTTCAGGATCGGCCATCACTGCCTGGATTCTCAAGCCGCTGCCGTCGGAAAGTTGCAGGCTGTCCCCTGCCTTGAATCGCATGGCCTGCACGGCATGGCGCTTGATGTGAGCGGGCAGGGTTAGCTTCCAGCCGGCGTGGAGTTCGTCGCTGTTCACCGGGACGTCGTCGACCTGCGGGTCGAAAAGAAAAAGGGCATCAGTCATGACTTCAAGGCTACACGCGACACGCCGGGCACACGCGCGAATTGCATCCCTGTAATTTCATGCTAAGCTATCTACTCGTTGTCCAAACGACACCTGCCCGGGTGGCGGAATGGTAGACGCGCTAGCTTGAGGTGCTAGTGCCTATTTTATACAGGCGTACGGGTTCAAGTCCCGTCTCGGGCACAGATAAACCCCTTGCATTGCAAGGGGTTTTTCGTTATCTGCACACACGAAAGGCCACCAATGCAGTTCATCACGCTGGACACCGTCGACGACCCGCGCGTCGAAGCGTATGTGAGCCTCACCGAAATGCAGTTGCGTAATCGCTTGGAACCAGCCAAGGGCGTGTTCATCGCCGAGTCCCCCAAGGTTATCGACCGCGCGCTGGCCGCTGACCGCGAACCGCTGTCACTGCTGGTCGAGGAACCTTGGCTGGAGGGCATGAAAGACACCTTCGACTTCATCGACGGGCGCTGGGGCGCGGATATTCCCGTCTACGTGGCCTCACCTGAGCAGCTCAAGCGTCTGACCGGCTACCGTTTGCATCGCGGCGCCCTATGCGCGATGCGACGCTGGCCGTTGCCCTCCGTAGCCGAGGTCTGCAAGAGCGCCCGCCGCGTGGCAGTAATGGAAAACATCGTGGACCACACCAATGTGGGCGCACTGATGCGTTCGGCGGCCGCGCTCGATGTGGATGCCGTGCTGGTCACACCCTCCTGCGGTGATCCGCTGTACCGACGCGCCGCCCGCGTGTCGATGGGCACCGTATTCCAGATTCCGTGGACCCGTATCACCGGGTTCAACGACGACGGCACCGAAAACAAGCATTACTGGCCGTTCCAGGGCATCGACGAGTTGAAGTCGCTGGGCTTCACCACCGTGGCCATGGCATTGGAGGATCGTTCGATTTCGTTGGACGAACTGACACGCCGTCTGCACGCGCCTGCCGAAGATCCGACGCATATCGACAAGCTCGCGCTGATCTTCGGTACCGAGGGCGACGGCCTGTCCCACCATACGATTGCCCGCGCCGATTTGACCGTGAAGATTCCGATGAGCCACGGCGTGGATAGCCTGAACGTGGCGGCATCCAGCGCAGTGGCGTTCTACGCGACACGCTAAGGAATCGCACGCGCTCCGAAAAGGCCGGATCCTTAACAAATCTACGAAACTGTTCATCGCAAGTTCACGGCACGCGGGGGCGAAAGCCTTGCATGTTCGTTTTTTTCTGCAATTATTAACTATGTAAACCGAATGCAAGGAAGCATCCGGCCCGGCAGTGCGGTGTCGAAAGACGCTCAGTAACAGAGAGGACAGTTACGATGACCAAGAATCCCAAGATTCTGTCGATTGTGCTTGCAGGTGGTGAGGGGACCCGCCTGATGCCGTTAACCCGTGATCGCGCGAAGCCCGCCGTTCCCTTCGGTGGTGTGTATCGTCTGATCGATTTCCCGTTGAGCAACCTGGTGAACTCCGGGTACCGTCAGGTCGTGGTGCTCACCCAGTACAAGTCTCACTCGCTTGACCGCCACATCTCCCAGGTCTGGCGTTTCTCCCCGCTGCTTGGCTCGTACGTCTCCCCTGTGCCCGCGCAGCAGCGTCTCGGCAAGCACTGGTATCTCGGCTCCGCCGACGCCATCTACCAGACCATCAACATCATCGAGGATGTCCAGCCGGACATCGTGGTGATCGTGGGTGCCGATCACGTCTACCGCATGGACTTCGAACAGATGGTACAGCAGCACATCGAGTCCGGCGCCGAGTTCACCGTGGCCGGTATCCGCCAGCCCATCGAGGAATCGAACCAGTTCGGTGTGATTGAGGTCGATCCCGATCACCCGAACATGATCAAGAACTTCCAGGAGAAGCCGGCCACCACCACCGGTCTGCCGGACAATCCGAACCAGATTCTGGCCTCCATGGGTAACTACGTCGCCAACACCAAGGCCCTGTTCGAGGCTCTGGCTCTCGATGAGAAGGCTGCCGACACCAAGCACGACATGGGCGGCGACATCGCCCCGTACTTCGCTTCCCGCAACGAGGCCGGCGTCTACGACTTCAACTCGAACGAGATTCCGGGCTCCACGGCCACTGATCACGCTTACTGGCGCGACGTCGGTACGATTAAGCAGTTCTACGATGCGCACATGGATCTGATCGCCTATGTGCCCGAGTTCAACCTGTACAACCAGGATTGGCCGATTTACACGATGTCCGGCAACCTGCCGCCGGCCAAGTTCGTGCACGCCGGCCGCGACCGTCTGGGCCACGCCACCGATTCGATCGTCTCCCCCGGTGTGATCGTCTCCGGCGGTGAAGTGCACCACTCCGTGCTCTCCCCCAATGTGCGTATCCACTCGTGGGCACAGATTGTCGATTCCGTGCTGTTCGACGGTGTAGTCATCAACCGCCGCGCCCGCGTGTACAAGGCGATTCTTGACAAGAACGTGGTGCTCACCGAGAACTCCACTGTCGGCATCGATACCGAGCACGATCTGGCCCGTGGCTTCACCGTCACGCCGGATGGCATCACGGTTGTCCCGAAGAACACCATCGTCGATGACTGATTGACCAGTCCAGAAGTCCAGACATGGAAAAGCCCCGCACCATGCGGGGCTTTTCTCGTATAGAGCTCCCTCTGATGAGGAAGCTTACTAAGCGCTATCAGTACTTTGGCATGTTGTCGAAGCTGAAGCCTAGGGCGGCGAGCTGGTCGCGGCCTTCGGGCGTGATGCGCTCCATGGTCCAGCGCGGATCCCACGTCCAGTCGATGCGGAACTCCTCGACCAGACCGGCCAGCGTGGATGCGCATTCGTCCTCGATAAGGTCGGTCAGCGGGCAGGCCGGCGTGGTCAGCGTCATCGTAATAATGGCGCGGCCTAGCTCATCGATCTCAATGCCGTAGACCAGACCCAAATCGATCACGTCGATGCCAAGCTCCGGATCAATCACCTGATGCAGTGCCTCGCGCACGTCTTCGGCAGTGGCGCGGCCGATATCGTCAATCGCCTTGATCGGAATCTCGCTGCCATCGGACTGTTCGTCATCCTGGCAACCGCATTTGCCGTGGTGACCGCCACACGCACAGGTGTCATCGCCGGACGCAGCAGAGTGCTCGATCGGGCGTCCGTTCGGGAAGCCCTTGGCCAAGGCCGGGTTGGCCATCACGCGGCGAGCGGCCTCCTCGTCCTGCAGGACGCCGTTGACGGCATCGAAAACGGACGGCTGTGGTTCGGGAACCAAATTATCGTTGGACATATTTCCTCAGTTCTTTGCAGCGAGGGCTTTGGCGATGGAGTCCTTCAGCCCTTCCCAGCCTAGCAGAGCGCATTTGATGCGCATAGGGTATTTCGACACGCCTTGGAATACCACGGCGTCGCCGAGCTTTTCTTCCAGGTTCTCGTCGTCCAGACCGGCACCGCGCGATTCCATCAGCTTGTGGAATGTCTGTTCCAGATCCATGGCCTCGTCAACGGTTTTGCCGTCCACCAGATCGACCATCACCGACAGGCTGGCCTGCGAAATGGAGCAGCCGTGGCCGTCCCACACCAATCGCTTGATGGTGTGCGGTTCGTCATCGGAGACTTCGACATGGATGGTCGCCTCGTCGCCGCAGGTCGGGTTGAACTGGTGCGATTCACCGGGCGTGCAGTATTCGTGGCTGGCTTGTACGGTGACATTGGCCGCTGCGTCCGCGGACTGTTCGACCGCTGCGTTGGGCGCAAAGGATTCCTTGCCATGCGGATGTTTCGACGCCTCGAGGATGACCTCTTGGTACATCTGTTCGAGGTCATCCCCGCTCATACCGAATTCGTTCATGGTGTTCTGTTTTACTCCACTCCAAAGAACTTACGGATGCCCTTGGCCGCTTCGACCAACGCTTGGGCATCTTCGACCGAATTGTAGACACCGGAGGAGGCACGGTTGGATGCGTATAGGCCGAAGTGGCGGTGCACCGGCTGGGCGCAGTGGTGTCCCACGCGAATCGCGATGCCCTGGGCGTCGATGAACTGGCCCACATCGTGCGGATGCACGCCGGCCACGTCGAACGCCACGGTGCCGATGCGGTCCACGTTTTCGCGCGGCCCGAGGATGCGAATGCCATCGACGTCGCCGAGCTTGAGCAGTTCGGCGGCGATGGTCTTCTCATGGGCTTCGATGTTCTCGAGCCCGATGTTCATCATCCATTCGGCGGCGACGCCTGCGGCCACCACTTGGGCGACCGGCTGGGTGCCGGCCTCGAAGCGGGCCGGAGGGGCCATGTATTGGGCCTCGTGGTCCATGTAGGCGAGCTCGACCATGGAGCCGCCGAAGTTGGCCGGCGGCAGGGCTTCGAGCAGTTCGCGCTTACCGTACAGGAAACCGACGCCGGTAGGACCGTACATCTTGTGCGCGCTCCAGGCGGCGAAGTCCACATCAAGCGCATGGAAATCGACCTTGAGGTGCGGTACGGACTGGCAAGCGTCCAAGATGAAGATCGAACCTACTTCATGCGCACGCTTGATGATAGGGGCGATGTTGGTGATGGCACCCGTGGCGTTGCCCACGTGGGTGACGGCCACGACCTTGGTACGCTCGGTGATGACTTCGTCGAGGTTGTCCGTACGCACACGGCCGTCCTCGGTCAGGTCGATCCACTTGAAGGTGGCGCCGGTACGGTAGGACAGCTCCTGGAACGGCAGCAGCACCGAATGATGTTCCGCACGCGAGACGACGATCTCATCGCCCGGCTTCAGGGCAAAACGCTTGGCGGCTTCTCCCCCACGCCCCAGCGATGCATTGCCGAATGCGGTGGCGAGCAGGTTCAGTCCGGCCGTGGCACCACCGGTGACGACGACCTCCTCTTCACCTTCGGCCGCATTCGCGCCGACCAGCTTGGCCACCTTGGCTCGGGCCTCCTCAAAGGCCATGGTGCTACGGGCGGCCAGCTCGTGCGCACCACGGTGCACGCCGGCGTTAATTGTACGGTAGAAGTTCGCCTCGGCGTCGATCACCGCATTCGGCTTCTGCGAGGTGGCCGCAGAATCCAGGTACACGAGCGGGTGCCCGTGAATCTCCTGATCCAGAATCGGGAACTGCGCCCGAATCGCCTTAAAATCAACCATTATGTTCCCCCTACTTACGTAACAATTGTACGAAACGAGTGGGAGTCTGACATGGCCTGTTCGCGACCGTAAAGACCTGGCCTAAGCGGCCCGGAGCGTGTCGAGAATAGGGCATGTCAGACTCCCACGGTCACGGACTCAGGCCAGTGCGGACTCGGAGTCGGCGCCTTCGGGCAGGTACTGGTCGTAGCCGTTCTCTTCGAGTTCGTCGGCCAGCTCAGGGCCGCCGGTCTTGACGAAGTGGCCGTCGGCGAACACGTGCACGATGTCCGGCTTGATGTACTTCAAGATACGGGTGTAGTGCGTGACCATGAGGATGCCGAACTGGTTGGCTTCCTTGGCGCGGTTCACGCCTTCGGACACGATGCGCAGGGCGTCCACGTCCAAGCCGGAGTCGGTTTCGTCAAGGACGGCAAACTTCGGTTTCAGCAGTTCGAGCTGCAGCACTTCGGCGCGCTTCTTTTCACCGCCGGAGAAGCCTTCGTTCACGGAACGGGAGGCGAACTTCGGGTCCATCTTGAGGCGCTTCATGGCTGCGGACAGGTCCTTGGCCCACTGGCGAATACCGGGAGCCTCGCCGTCGATTTCGGTCTTGGCGGTGCGCAAGAAGTTGGTCATGGACACGCCCGGTATTTCGACCGGGTACTGCATGGCCAGGAACAGGCCGGCCTTGGCGCGCTCGTCCGGAGTCATCTTGAGGATGTCCTTGCCGTCGAGGAGGGCCTCGCCGGAGTCGACCACGTACTTGGGGTGGCCGGCCAACGTGTAGGCGAGAGTGGACTTGCCGGAACCGTTGGGGCCCATGATGGCGTGGGTTTCGCCGGAGTGGACGGTCAGGGTGGCACCCTTCAGGATCGGCTTGATGCCTTCCTTGGTTTCGACGTGGACGTGCAGGTCCTTGATTTCGAGTGTTGACATTGTTGTGCTCCTAAAAATGCTGTTCTTACTTGTCTTCGAGGACCTGTGCCATGGCGTCGTTTTCACCACGGGCCAGTCGGCGGTCAATCACGGTCATCAGATGTTCGGAGATGGCGGGAATGCCGATCTCCTCGACGAGTTCGCCGAAGAAGCCGCGCACCACGAGCTTGCGGGCGTCGGTTTCGGGAATGCCGCGGGATTCGAGGTAGAACAGTTCCTCGTCGTCGAAGCGGCCCACCGAAGAGGCGTGACCGGCACCGATGATGTTGCCGTTTTCGATTTCGAGGTTCGGCTCGGAATCGGCGATGGCGCCCGGGGTCAGGACCAGGTTGCGGTTGAGCTCGTAGGAGTCGGTGCCGGGGGCGGTGGGCTGGATGAGCGCGTTGCCCACCCAAGTGGAGTGCGCGCCCTTGCCGTCAAGCGCGCCCTTGTAGACCACGCGGGACTTGCAGTCGGGGTGGTTGTGTACCACCATCGTGCGGTGTTCGATGTGCTCGCCGGGGTCCACGAAGTAGATGCCGAGCATGTTGAGGTCGCCCTGTTCGCCGCCGAAGTCCTGATCCATGCGGATGCGGACGATGTCGCCGCCCAAGGTCACGACGGAGTGGCGCAGGGATGCGCCTTCGCCGACGTGGATGCGGTGGTTGGCCACATGCTTGGCGGTTTTGGCCCATTCCTGAACAAACGTGGTGGAGACGTGCGAGTCCTTGCCGGTGGTGATTTCCACGCCTTCGGCCAGTCGTGCGTCACCGTCGTGTTCCACGACGACGTCCGCATGAGCCTTGTCGGCGACGGCGATCACCAGATGGAAAGCGTCGAGGTCCTCCCCCGCGCCGTGCACCTTGACGAGCACGGGCTGGGCGATCTCGCCGGACAGTTCCAGAATGGTTGCGGTGCGGCCGGATTCCCATTCGACTGCGGAGACGCGGTCGTTGGGCTTGGACACAGTGCCGGACAGGCCCTCACCGAGCTTGATCTGGCTGAGCTTCACGCCTTCGGCCAACGGCGAGCCGTCAATCATGGAGACTTCGATCTGCGTTTCGCCGGAAGGCTCGAACACGGTGAAGAACTCGTTGATGCGCTCGATAGGCGTGTAGCGCCATTCGTCCTGCTTGCGGCTGGGCTCCGGGTAATCGCCTGCGTTGAACGAGCGCACGGCATGGTCCACGGAGGACGGCATAGCGGCCGGAATCGCGTACGGGTCGTTGGGGTCGGCGACCGGAATCTTGATTTCCTTGACGGGTGTTGTGTTGTCGGTCATCGGAATCAGCCCACCGATCCTTCCATCTGAAGTTCCACAAGTCTGTTGAGTTCAAGCGCGTATTCCATCGGCAGCTCACGGCTGATCGGTTCGACGAAGCCGCGCACGATCATGCCTCGCGCCTCTTCCTCCGTGAGACCTCGGCTCATCAGGTAGAAGAGCTGGTCTTCGGAAATCTTGGAAACGGTGGCTTCGTGGGCCATCGAAACGTCGTCTTCGCGAACGTCGACATGCGGGTAGGTATCGGAGCGGGAGAAGTCGTCGACCAGCAGGGCATCGCACACGGTCGAGTTGGACGAACCGTACGCGCCCTTGACGATTTTGACCAGACCGCGGTAGGCGGAGCGGCCACCACCACGGGAAATGGACTTGGCGACGATGGTGGAGCTGGTGTGCGGGGCGAGGTGAATCATCTTCGCGCCCGTGTCCTGGTACTGGCCCTTGCCGGCGAAGCCGAGGGACATGGTGGATGCCTTGGCGTACGGTTCGGCGAGGATGCAGGCCGGGTACTTCATGGTGGCCTTGGAACCGATGTTGCCGTCGACCCATTCCATCGTGCCGCCCTCGCGCACGTAGGCACGCTGGGTGACGAGGTTGTAGACGTTGTTCGACCAGTTCTGCACGGTGGTGTAACGCACGCGGGCGTGCTTTTCGACGATGATCTCGACGATGGCGGCGTGCAGCGAGTCCTCGGACCAGATCGGGGCGGTGCAGCCTTCCACGTAGTGCACGTAGGAGCCTTCGTCCGCGATGATGAGCGTGCGCTCGAACTGACCCATGGCCGGGGTGTTGATGCGGAAGTACGCCTGCAACGGGATGTCCACATGCACGCCCTTCGGCACGTATACGAACGAGCCGCCGGACCATGCCGCGGTGTTGAGGGCACCGAACTTGTTGTCTTCCGGAGGCACGACGGTGCCGAAGTACTTCTTGACGAGTTCAGGGTATTCGCGCACAGCGGTGTCCGTGTCGACGAAGATGACGCCCTGCTTCTTCAGGTCCTCCTGGATGGAGTTGTAGATGACCTCCGACTCGTACTGGGCGGCCACGCCGGAGACGAGGCGGTTCTTCTCCGCCTCCGGGATGCCGAGACGATCGTAGGTGTTGCGGATGTCGTCAGGCAGTTCGTCCCAGCTTTTCGCCTGCTTGTCGATTGGCTTGACGTAGTACTTGAAGTCGTCTGCGTTGAAGCCGGAGAGATCCACACCCCAATCGGGCATGGGCTTTTCGAGGAACGCCTTGAATCCACGCAGACGCATGTCGAGCATCCACTGCGGCTCGCCTTTGTCGGCGCTGATCGCGCGTACGACGTTCTCATCAATGCCTCGTTTTGCGGCTTCGCCGGCGGCATCAGAATCATGCCAACCATAGTTGTAGTCGCCGAACTGGCTGATGATCTCGTCATCCTTCTTGATCTTGTCCTCGTTGACGCGGGTACGATCAGCCACATACTGGCTCATCTCCACGTCAGCGGCGGCGTTTGGTGCTGTGTTTTCGGTCACCATCCTGCCTTCCTTGTATCACACTTAATCCTATGAAAACCTAGCAGAACCCAAGTGCAAACACTAGCCGCCCTGACGCATATTGGCTGTGGGCTTGATTACACGAATGCGATACAGCGATATTGGAGCCGGGCAAGCTTGTCCCATGCACACCGAACATCGCGTATGCGGCATTATGTGTCGCACCACTGCATGCCGTATTTGTTACATATCACACTGTTGCATATCACACTTGGATATGCACGCTCGTGCCCATATTGCACCAGTTGTAGAACCATTCGGCCACATCCCATCCGATACCCACGCAACCATGAGATCCGTTGGCAATGGAGGGCATTACGGCATCCGCTACATATCCGCCGGCAATACGGTGGATTGCGCAACCGGAGGAGAAGTAATTGACGAAGCCCACGTCTTTGACATCCCATGTTTCCACCGTGCCATCGGCAAGATTCAGCGTGCCGCTCATATCTTGACTGGGCAACTTTTGCCATACGTTGAAGTCACCTGTCGGCGTACACATCATGCCAACGCATTCGCCGGTGACGTTGTCATTGCCCTCCGCGACCACGACATTCAATGTCTTGACCACCGTGTCATTCTCATAGGCATAGAGCTTACGGTCGGACAGGTCAATCGCCACGCGATGAGCGACCTTGACTTCCTGTTTGGGATCGACCTTGCCGTCCACATTCACTGAACCAGTTCCCGTGGCCAGCACCTGAGCCAAGCGAGCACCAACCTCCGTATCCGCGCCATCGGCAATCACAATGCCATCATGGCCTTCTGTTTCAGTGCTCAGCACCTCGCCAGCATTATTGACGACGACCTTCTTGTCTTCACGTTCCAATTTGAGATTCGGCTTGATTTGCTCGTCATAGTATTGCTGCAGCTTATCGGCATCAAAAACCACGTAGCCATTACGTACTTCATTGTCTTTCAGCTTTGACTGCTGGTTGGCGTCGATGCGCATGGCCGAACCCAGCATGGACGCATTCACGGTGGCGATGTCTTTATCCGCCACCTTGATGGCCACGGCATTGTTCACTAGGGTTTCCAGCGTGGTTTTCGCCTCATCGGCAATTGCATTGGTAATCGTCGGTTCGGTTACGTCGAGTTCCATCCGAACGGTCTGTGGCTGGACACTGCCCAATGACTCCACTGTGGAAATGGCTTGCTTCGCAATGCTGGTGGCGTTGGCTCCCTGGCCATTTTCTCCCGCAATAACGTTGAAGCCACTGTTGTTATCGTTCAATGCGACTTGCGCGTCAACAGGTTCTTGTGCATCAATGTTCAGCGCCTTATCTACCACACTGCCATCAGCGAGCTCGGGATTGATTTGCGGGGCCACATCATGCGTAATCCAGAACGCATACTGTTGCCACCATGCGTCACCGCGTTGGGCATTGATGACATCGGATGCGATTGCTTCACCATCAACTTCGATGCCGAGATCTTTCAGCGTGAACGTCGCCGACTGCCCCTGGTATTTCGCTCGTACCGCGGTGTTGTCGACCTGGTCGTTGATTAGGTCGACAATCTCCTGCTCGGTTTTGCCGGTAACTGAATTTCCCCATAGCGTTGTGCCAGGCAGCACGTGATCTTGGAAGAACCAAACACCGCCGCCACAGGCAGCCCCCAAGGCAACCAGCAGACAAGCAATCACCACCCACGGCCAGATGCGGCGCCTCCTCATCTCATCGCCCTGAATGGAATCTGATGCAGCAGCATCCACACTGTCTGCCACAGTGCCGCTGACGGCATTATTCGCACCAAACAGAGGCGCAAACTGCTGGGTCGAGTCATCAAGGTGTTCGGTCATGGTCGGTCTTTCTGCGATGGCCTACTAAGCGTTATCTGCATACTACCAACACACCATAGAAACGGTAATTTTTTACCGTCGCCTTCCAATACATCATGCTGCATGCTGCTCATACAACAAAAAAGACGTGGTGGCGAAACATCATTAGATATTTCGCCACCACGTCTTTACCGTATGTCTTGCACTACGCCGATGACGGCAGCCAGCACATCATGCCGCGATATTATGCACGGCACGAAAGTGCGTCAGCGCGCCGCCTGATGGTCGAGCGCGGCCTTGACCAGGCCGGCGAACAGCGGGTGCGGCTTGGTCGGGCGAGACTTGAACTCCGGGTGAGCCTGGGTGGCCACATAGAACGGGTGCACGTCCTGCGGCAGTTCCACGAACTCGGTGAGCTCGCCGTCCGGGCTCTGGCCGGAGATGCGCAGGCCGCCTTCGCGCAGACGATCCTTGTAGGCCACGTTGACTTCGTAACGGTGGCGGTGACGCTCGGTGACATGCGTGGTGCCGTACAGTTCGGCGACCAGCGAGCCTTCCTCCAGCTCAGCCGGGTAGGAGCCAAGACGCATGGTGTGGCCCATGTCGCCCTTGCCGGCCACGATGTCCTTCTGCTCTTCCATGGTGGCGATCACCGGGTTGGCGCAATCGGGCTCGAACTCGGAAGAGTTCGCGTCTTCAATGCCCAGCACGTGGCGGGAGTATTCGATGACCATGGACTGCAGGCCCAGGCACAGGCCGAGGGCAGGCAGCTTGGTTTCACGGGCGAACTTCAGAGCGCCGATCTTGCCGTCGATGCCGCGGATGCCGAAGCCGCCGGGGATCACGATGCCGTCGACGTTGTCGAGAGCGGCGGCCGCACCTTCGGTGGTTTCGCAACGATCGGCCGCAACCCACTTGACGTTGACCTTGGCCCAGTTGGCAAAGCCGCCGGCCTTGATGGCCTCGGTGACAGACAGGTAGGCGTCCGGCAGATCGATGTACTTGCCGACGATGGCGATGTTGACCTCGTGCTTGGGGTGGTGCACACGCTCCAGCAGGTCGGCCCATTCGTCCCAATCGACGTCATGGAACGGCAGGCCGAGCTCACGCACCACATAGGCGTCGAGGCCCTCCTCGAACAGGATCTTCGGCACATCGTAGATGCTCGGCGCATCCACGCAGTTGACCACGCCTTCGGCATCGACATCGCACATCAGGGAGATCTTGTCCTTGATGGACTGATTGAGCGGGCGGTCGGAGCGCAGCACAAGGGCGTCCGGGGAAATGCCGAGCTGGCGCAGCATCATCACGGAGTGCTGGGTGGGCTTGGTCTTGAGCTCGTGGGCGGCGGAAATGTACGGCACCAGGGAAACGTGCACGAACATGCAGTTGTCCGGGCCGAGATCACGGCGCACTTCGCGGGCGGCCTCAAGGAAGGGCTGGGACTCGATGTCGCCGACGGTACCACCGATTTCGGTGATGATCACATCCACGTCATCGGAAGCCTGGGCGCGCATACGAGACTTGATTTCGTTGGTGATGTGCGGGATAACCTGCACGCACTGGCCGAGGTATTCGCCGGCGCGCTCCTTGCGCAGCACTTCCTGATAGATCTGACCGGTGGTGACGTTGGCCTTCTGACTCAGGAAGACGTCGAGGAAACGCTCGTAGTGGCCGATGTCGAGATCGGTTTCGGCACCGTCTTCGGTCACGTAGACCTCACCATGCTGGAACGGGTTCATGGTGCCCGGGTCGACGTTGATGTACGGATCGAGCTTTTGCTGCAGAACATGGATACCGCGGCTGCGCAGCAAACGACCGAGCGAAGATGCGGTCAGGCCCTTGCCGAGAGAGGAGACAACGCCGCCAGTGACGAAAATATGCTTGGTGACGTGTTCTTGAGAATTACCATGTGTTCTTCTAACCATGGAATTTCACTCTATCATCCGTGTATGACCCGGCGTGTTCACCAGACGCGTCGGCCCCGACATGGCGTACTTGAACAATACGAATAGTAGGCTCGTCAAAAAGCATACGCAAGGTCATAATCACGTCAAACGTCTTATCCGCCAGCTATTGCAGGTATTGGTCGAGACGCACTAGGCCTAACGCATATAGGACAAACGCTGTTTTCAGGTTTTTCAGCGAGGCCCATTCATCGGCGCCGTGCGCGTTGCCGGCACCTGGTGCGATGAATGGCGGGGTCTCCAGGTCGATGCCGTCGACCGCCGGCACATGGTCGGCATGGAATTCGGGACCGAAGTTGAGTGCGCGCGGGATAAAGCGGGCGTGGGTGCCGTCGCCGACAGCCACGGGTCGAGCCTCGCAACCGAGCACGTCGTTGTAGGTTGCGGTGAGCAACTGGACACGCGGGTCGTCAGCCTGCACGTAGTATGGGTCATCGTTAAGGATGTCGACAATGCGGCCGCCCGCCGCTTCGGCTTGTGCTTGAATACGCTCGATGATTTGTTCGTGTGCCTGGCCTACCGCATAACGGATGTCGAAGTGCAATACGATGGCATCTTCAGAAGTCTCACCTGATACCGCGCCTAATACCTTGTCTGCTTCAGCGAACTCATTCGCCGGTATAATCAAACCACCATTGGCGGTAGTCGGTCCGCTTTCCGCATTCTCGCAATCGATACCCAAGCCGGTGCCATATGAGTCTTTTGTCCATTGGGCAATCGCCTGCGCTGCAGTGAGGTCACGGCCTTCGAGCAGACCGGACCGGGCAAGCGCCGTAGTGAGCACCGCTATAGCGTTTACGGTACCGGACGGCTGGCAGGCATGACCGGCGACACCGGTGGCCTCAATCGTGACGCCTTGCGCTGTTGCGTTGATATGCAATCGCTCGGCGATATCTGGAGCGATGTTGCCGCTCTGGCAGAATGCTTGCCGCACGGTAGATTCGTCGACGCCGGTGAGGGTGATTGCGGCGGCCCCGGGAACCGTGTTAGTGGCGGTGCCGGCATGCCAACCGCGCAATTGCGGCCCGACCGGCAGTTCGACATCCACATCGAGCAGCCCTTTTTGGATATTGTTCACCGGGAAGGGACCATCGGTGACGATGGCCTGGTACGGCGCGCCGATGTTGGCGACGAACCATTTGATGTCGTTGAGCGCGATCTCTTCGGAGCCGCCGAACAGTATACGTACGCGGTGGCGGAAACGGTGGTCGTGTTCCTTGAAGAAACGGAGTAGGAAATAGCTGGTCAGCGCGACGCCTTTATTGTCCAATGAGCCGCGACCGATAACAATATCGCCAATAACCTGCGGATCGAAGGCATCGTGCGTCCAACCGTCGTCGGCGGGGACTACGTCGAGGTGGTCGACGAAGGCGATGTCACGGTCGGTCTCCACGTTCTCCTGTGGATAAACGACTTCCATGACGTGGCCGGTGTAGTCGCGCGTAGGCAGCCCGTCTCGTCCTGCCTTGGCCAGCATATGGTCGAATACACGGCGTACTTCGGGTCCATAAGGCGCGCCCGGACGAGGATTCGGGTCCGATTCGTCGGAAACCGACGGGTAGCGCAGCAGCTCACACAGCTCATCGACGAACTGTGCGCGGTGGGCGTCAAACCAGCGTGACGCGGCATCGACGAGATCACGTTCCGTGGCGGTGAGAGTCATGGCTTCCTTTACTTGGACGCTTATGGTTTCCTCAGGTAACAGGAATCCCGGGCGCAACGTCGACTGCTACCCGGGATTGGCTGGAGGGCTTGGTTCTATTCGCTCAGCAAGTGCGCCACAGCATCGAGCGCGAGCTTGTAGCCGTAGAAACCCATGCCGGTGATGGTGCCGGTGGCCACAGGGCTGATTACGGAACGCTTGCGGAACTCGTCGCGGGCGGACGGGTTGGAAATATGGACTTCCATAAGCGGCAGGTTCTCGTCAATGACCATGTGCGCGGCGTCGGCGAGAGCATACGAATAGTGCGTGAAGGCGGCGGGGTTCATGACCACCGGGGTTTTCTCGTCGGCGGCTTGGTGCATCCAGTGCACCATTTCGGCTTCGTCGTCGGTCTGGCGCACCTCGACTTCGAGGCCGAGGTCCTTGCCCCATTCGGTGCAGAGCTTGCGCAGGGTGTCGAGGTCTTGACGACCGTAGACGTCGGGCTGGCGGACGCCGAGACGTCCGAGGTTAGGTCCATTGACAACGATGACTTTGGTCATTGGGACTCCTTTTGTTTGTGCTTCTCTCCCTCCGCCCCTTCGGGGCACCTCCCTCATCAGAGGGAGGTAGAAGGTAGATCCGACTCCGGGGCACCTCCGTTAGAGGGGAGCCAAGTACTTTTTTCTGAGGGGATGGCGAACGGCACGGCCTACGGCCGTTCAATTACTGCTGGATACGACGGAATGCTTCTTCTACGGCTTCGGCGGGCGGGTTGTCGAGGTGTACGACGTGACCAATCTCGTCGAGGACCACGAAGCGCAGTTCGTTGCCACGGGCTTTCTTGTCGCGATGCATCAATGCGAGCACGTCGTCGAACGAGCCGCCATTCCACGACGTCGGCAGACCCAGCGAAGCGAGCAACGAGCGGTGATAGTCAACCAGATCCTGATCGATGTAACCGATCAGATGGGCCAGCTCGGCGGCATACACCATACCGACGGCCACCGCATTGCCATGCCTCCAGCGGAAGTGCTCGAGCTTTTCGATGGCATGGCCCATCGTGTGCCCGTAGTTGAGGAATTCACGCAGCCCCTTCTCCTTCAAATCGGAGGAGACGTGGTAGGCCTTGACCTTTACCGTGCGCTCAATGAGCTCGGCAACCACGTCTTCGAGCGGCGAGCCGAGGAATGTAGAGCCGTCGAAAGCGCGCAGTTCAGCTGCGTGGTCTTCGAGGATATGCAGGATTTCGGGGTCGCGGATGAAACCGGATTTGGCGACTTCGCCGAGACCCTCGATGAAGATGTCATTGGGCAGCGTAGCCAGCGTCTTGGTGTCGGCCAGCACACCGGCAGGCGTGTAGAACGAGCCGACGAGGTTCTTGCCCTGCGGGGTGTTGATGCCGGTTTTGCCACCGGTGGAGGCATCGACCATAGCCAGCAGCGAGGTCGGGCAGTTTACATAGCGCACGCCGCGCATCCACGTGGCAGCCACGAAACCGGCCAAATCGGTTGCGGCACCGCCGCCAAGCCCCACCACGGCATCGGACCGGGTGAAACCTTCGTCGCCAAGGCGTTCCCAAATGCCGTTGGCCACGGTAATGGTCTTGCCGGGTTCGGCATCCGGAATCACGATGTCGGAAACCTCATAGCCGCCCTGACGCAACAGGGCGCGGGCACGATCGGAGTGTCGCTGCACCGGCTGAGTGTGGATAAGCGCGATTTTGGCGGGTTTGGGTCCCAGCACGTCGACCAGATGGTTCATGGCACCTTCGCCAATGACCACATCATACGGCTCAATTGCCGCTCCGGTAACATGCACTGCTCGCTCAGATACCATATCAATCACTTTCTTCGCTGCGCCCTGAGGCGTAAGCCCCCGGGTATGGACATGAACGTTGGCGACCTCGCGGAATACTGGGTCACGCTGCTTGAACAGTTTTTTCCAACGGGAGTTGGCGTTGCCATTGAGCATGGGCCGGCCTCCCCCACGGTTCGCGCGTTCCATGGCTTCCGCCGGATCGGCATCAAGGTAGACCACACGACCGCCATGGTCGATGTAGGAGGCGAGGGCATGCTGGGTGGATGGCGTCATGGGAGCGCCACCGCCCAGCGAAAAGATACCGTCGAAATCCTCAAGCATATCGGCGATGAGATCGGCCTCGACCTCGCGGAATGCCGGCTCACCGTATTCCTCGAAGTAGGAGGGAATCTTCATGCCCACTTCACGTTCGATCTCCACATCGGCATCGGCGAACGGCAGACGCAACATATGCGCCACTTCCTTACCGACACGTGTTTTGCCGGCTCCCATCATGCCGATGATGACGGCGCGGGGGCGTGCGGTCATAATCTACGAATCCTCTCGACGATTGGTGAGTACAGTTGCTGATGATTCCGCGGCAGTCGTCACGAAACCATACGCCCTTCGTTCAGCGCATGTGCTCCGGCCACGAGGCGAGATACGACTCAAGGTTGCGCCGTGTTTCGGCAACACTGTCTCCACCGAACTTATCCAGCGCGTACTTCGCCAAAGTCAGACGCACCATGGCCTCGGCCACCACGGATGCCGCAGGCACGGCGGTGCTGTCGGAACGCTGGTTGATGGCTTGTGCGGATTCGCCGGTCAGCACGTCGACCGTACGCAGGGCCTTGGGGATGGACGGAATCGGCTTCATGGCACCGCGTACGCGAATCACCTGGCCATTGGACATACCGCCTTCAATGCCGCCTGCGCGGTTGGACAGACGGTCGATGCGGCCGTCGGCGTTGACCACGATCTCATCATGCGCCTGCGAACCGGGGCGGGAGGCTTCCAGGAAGCCGTCGCCGATCTCCACACCCTTGAACGCCTGAATGCCCATGATCGCGGAGGCCAGAGCCGCGTCCAGTCGACGGTCGGACTCCACATACGTGCCGATGCCGGCAGGCACACCGTAAGCCAGCACTTCAATCACGCCGCCCAACGTATCGGAGGCATTCTTGGCCTCGTTGATGCGTTCGATGATGCGGGCTTCGGCCTCTTTGTCCAGCGTACGGACAGGCGAGGCATCAAGCGCTTCCAGATCGTCGGGGGTGGGCAGAGGCAGGTCGGGGTTGGTCTGCACGCCACCAAGCGCCACCACGTGGGCTACGGTGCGGATGCCGAACGCCTGATCCAGGAACTGCTTGGCCACCTCGCCCAAGGCCACACGGGAGGCGGTCTCACGGGCGCTGGAGCGCTCCAGTACCGGGCGGGCGTCGTCAAAACCATACTTGCGCATGCCGGTCAGATCGGCGTGGCCCGGGCGCGGGCGGCTCAGCGGCGCATTGCGGCCTTCGCGCGGCAGGTCATGGTCGAGTGCATCGGCGCTCATGACCTCGGTCCACTTCGGCCATTCGGTGTTGGCGATTTCGATGGCCACCGGCGAGCCGAGGGTCAGGCCGTGGCGTACACCGGTCAGCAGACGGACCTTGTCTTGCTCGAACTTCATGCGGGCACCGCGACCGTATCCAAGTCGACGGCGTGCCAGTGCGGAAACGATATCGTCCGTGCTAATACGCACGCCGGCCGGCAACCCTTCAATCATGGCCACCAATGCTTCTCCGTGCGACTCCCCTGCCGTCTGCCAACGCAGCATAACTTCCCTCGTTTCATGTGTGTACGCCTATGTGTACGTCTAACTAGGGGTTAATGTTAAGCCATGCCATACCTGTTCACGCTACCCGGTCTGCTATGTGGGCTTGCACTGTCCATTGAGGATGTTCGTCACCGGCGGGTGCCGATCGCGTGGGTGGCTGCGGGCGCGTTGCTTCAGCTGGCCGCCGATTTCGCGTATGGAGTGGTGATGAACGACCTGTTCGTGCTGTTGCAGGCGCTGTTGTTCACCGTGCTATGTTGCCTGATCCAGTTCGCGTTGGCATTGCTGGTGCCGCGGTCATTGGGATTCGGCGATGTGACCGCCCTGATACCTATGGGATTGTCTGTCGGACTGTTTGGCCTGTTGCCTGTGGTGGTCTGGTGGCTGGCGATGGGCGTTGCCGGCATCACATGGATTGCCTTGTGGACGCGATTCGATCCACAACGCACATCACCGACACATGCGGGCAAGGTGCCGTATGTGCCGGTGATATTGGCGGGCGCGATTGTGGCGGTGGCTGTTGGGGTGTTGTCCTAGATTTCTTCCATCCGCTTCGCGGGAGCCCCGGGCTTAAGTTGAGCGTTACATTCCCTGCAGTGCTCCCCTCAGTCCGCTTTTTTGCGGACAGCTCCCCTCGGCGAGGGAGCCAATGAAGAGACCAACGTCCGATCAGCTTCCCCAAGCGAAGGAAGCTAACGGGATGACTACTGGTTTTCGGCTTGCCACTTGCGTAGTTCGGCCACGTTCTGGTCATGTTCATCGGCGGTTGCGGCGAACTTGGTTTCGCCGGTGTCCAGATTGACCGTGCAGAAGTACAGCCAATTGCCGCTTTCGGGGTGCAGTGCCGCTTGAATGGCGTTATCGCCGGGATTGCTGATCGGCGTAGGCGGCAGACCGGAGATCTTGTACGTGTTGTACGGGTTGGACTCGTCTTGGGTCATCTCGGTGGTCACCTGCGCGGGCTTGACGTTATTGCCATAGGCCACGGTGGAATCCATGCCCAACGACATGCCCTGCTCCAAACGGTTCTCGATGACTCGCGTCACTTTGCCGTAGTAATCGGCTTTGTTGACCTCGGCCTCGGCGATAGAGGCGATGATCATCACCCGTTCGCGGTCACCGCCGGCCGGCACGCCCAATTCATCCAACTTGGCGATACGCTTATCGACCATGGCCTTGAGGATTTCCGAAGCGCTCTTCATGCTCTTGACGTTGTAGGTTCCCGGCTCCAGCCATCCTTCAAAGCTACCGCCCGCTTCATTGGGCAGAATATCCTTACCCTCGTTCTTGATAATCGTGTCGAATTCGCTTTGGGCAATGCCGGAAAGCTTCGCGGCGTTGGCGAACACATCGGTGGCACGTTCACCGGGACGAACCTCGAGGAAGCCCGCCGCCTGGTTGGTGTCGGAGAGAACGTCGATCACTTTGGATGCGGCCATATGCTTCTTCAATGTGAACGTTCCCGGATAGAGTGTCGTGCTATTGGCGTTGACCACGCTGGTGAACGCGGCAGTAGACTTGATGACTTCGGCCTCGAGCAGATTATCGGCGATCTCCGCCGCGCCTTGGCCCTCGCTCACGGTGAATTCGACCTCGCCATAGCCCGGTCCCGGATAGTCCGCGATGGCCGTCGACTGGTTGCTCCGACTGTCACGCCATGCGATGAGCTTGGTTACGCCGAAATAGCCGCCGCCGATAAGCAGGGCGACGATGGCGATAGCGATGATAATGCCACTGATACGCTTGCGCCTGCGCTGTGCACGTCGCTTGCGCATCTCCCTGCGGGATTTCGGCGGTTCTGGCGGCTCGGCCCCGCGCATTGGTTCTGACCCCTGTTCGACCCAATGCGTGTTGTCATCAAAGAACTCGTTAAAATCATCGGTCATAACCGATACCTCACTGCTCCCGGGTACGGTCGAGTGCCGTCTGCAAAATCACCACTGCCGACTGCTGGTCAACCACCGGCCTGTGCTTGTTCGAAGCTTTATGGGCCTCGAACAGCTGACGATGCGCACTGACTGTTGTCAATCTCTCATCTATCAATGATACCTGCGGAATCTGATACTCCGTAGAATCACTGTCTTCACTCTCTGCTTGCAGCCTCTTCTCCAGATTGGCCGCCCACCTGCGCGCTTTTTTGGCGCTTTTGCCTTCTGTACCGTCCATCTGCAGGGGCAGTCCGACGATTACATGGTCCACATGTTCGTCTTCGATGACGTTCAGGACCTCGTCAATAGCAAAGAAATAGTCGCCGGCAACATGAATGTTGCCAGCAGGATGTGCAAAGGTAAGCTCCGGGTCGGACAGTGCCAGTCCGACCCGGGCATTACCCAAATCAACGCCTAACCACACCACTGGCGGAATCAGGCTTTCTGCGCCTCGTGCTTAACCGCTTCGAGGGCCTCGTCGATCTTGGAGGCATCGACACCGCCACCCTGGGCGAAGTCCGGCTTGCCGCCGCCACCGCCGCCGAGGACCTTGGCTGCGCCACGCACCAGATCACCGGCCTTGATGCCGGCCTTGCGGGCGGCCTCGTTGGTGGCCACGGCGACCATCGGCTTGTCATCCTCGTTCACGCCGGCAAGGGCCACCACCACGGGGGCGTCTTCACCGAGCTGGGCGCGCACGTCGAGTACGGTCTTGCGCAGGGCATCGACCGCGCCAAAGTGGCCCACGTTCTTGACGGCCACCTTGACCGGGGCCGCGGAGTTCTTGGTGTCAGCAACCAGCGCCGGAACCGAGGCGGCCAGCTGGGACTCGTACATGGAGGCCAAGCGACGATCGGATTCCTTGAGCTTGGCGAGCAGGGCGTTCACACGCTCGGCGAGCTCGTCCGGACGAGCGTTGAGCTTGTCGGACAGCTGGGAGACCAGCGCGTGCTCACGAGCGTTGAAGTCATAGGCACCCTGGCCCACGACGGCGTCGACACGACGCACGCCGGAGCCGATGGAGGCTTCGGACAGGATGTTGACCATGCCGATCTTGCCAACGTGGTCCACGTGGGTACCACCACACAGCTCGCGGCTCCAGCCGTCTTCGCCGATGGAGACCACGCGTACGATGTCGCCGTACTTCTCGCCGAACAGGTGCATGGCACCGAGGGCGATGGCGTCGTCGAACTTCATTTCCTTGGTGGTCACGGCGAGGTTGTCGCGCAGCTTGTCGTTGACGCGCTCCTCGACTGCGGAGATCACGGACTTGGCCGGGGCCTTGGACCACTGGAAGTCGAAGCGCAGACGGTTCGGGGCGTCTTCGGAGCCGCGCTGGGTGGCCTGCGGGCCCAGCTCCTCACGCAGCGCCTTGTGCACCATGTGCGTGGCGGTGTGCGAGCGGGCGATGGCGCCACGGCGGGCCAGGTCGATGTTGGCGTTGACTTCGGCGCCGACGACCAGCGTGCCTTCGGTCAGACGGCACTGGTGGACGATGAGGTCCTTGATGGGCTTCTGCACATCGTCGACTTCGAGCACGGCGCCGTCGTCGGACAGGATCTCGCCCTGGTCGGCGAGCTGGCCGCCGGCCTCCGCGTAGAACGGGGTGCGGTCGAGGATGACCTCGACGTTGGCCGGGCCGGTCACGGCGGGCACGGAACCCTTGCCTTCCTGCATGATGCCGATCACCTTGGCGCGGGCGGACATGTCGGTGTAGCCGAGGAAGTCGATCGGGCTGACGAGCGTCTTCTTGAAGTCGTCGTAAACGGAAAGATCCACGTTGTGACGCTTCTTGAGGGCGTCGGCGCGGGCGCGGGACTTCTGCTCGGCCATGAGTTCGCGGAACTTGGCCTCGTCCACCTTCACGCCCTGTTCGGCGGCCATCTCGAGGGTCAGCTCAATCGGGAAGCCGTAGGTGTCGTGCAGCTTGAAGGCGTCCTCGCCGGCCACGACGGGCTCGGCGGAATCGCTCTTGGCCTTGTTGACGGCCACGTCGAGAATCGTGGTGCCGGTCTCAAGGGTGCGGCGGAAGGCGTCTTCCTCGCCATACGCGGATTCGGACACCTCATGGAAGGTGTCGTTGAGCTCCGGGTAGCTGGCCTCCATGGCGGCCTTGGAGGTCGGGAAGAGGGTGGGCAGCACCGGATCGGTCACGCCGAGCATGCGCATGGAGCGCACGGTGCGGCGCAGCAGGCGGCGCAGCACGTAGCCACGGCCCACGTTGGACGGGCGCACGCCGTCGGACATGATCATCAGGGCGGAGCGCACGTGGTCAGCGACCACGCGGAAGCGCACGTCGGCGTCCTCGTTCTCGCCGTACTTCAGGCCGGAGAGCTGCTCGGCGGCCTCGATGACCGGGAAGACCTCATCGGTCTCGTAGATGTTGTTCTTGCCCTGCAGCAGGTAGGCCAGACGTTCCAAGCCGGCACCGGTATCGATGTTCTTGTTCTCAAGCTCGCCCACGATGTGCAGGTCGGTCTTGGACTTGACGTTGTCGACCTCGTAGTTCTCGAACACGAGGTCCCAGATCTCGATGTAGCGGTTCTCGTCGGCAATCGGGCCGCCTTCCTTGCCGAAGGCGGGGCCGCGGTCCACGTAGATTTCGGAGCAGGGGCCGCCGGGTCCGGGGCCACCGGTGGTCCAAAAGTTGTCTTCCATGCCCATCTTCTGGATGTGCTCGGGGTCCACGCCCTCGTTGATCCACATGGAACGGGCTTCGTCATCGTCGGTGAACGTGGTCATCCACAGCTTCTCGGGGTCGAAGCCGTAGCCGCCCTCATCCTGCGAGGTGGTGAGCAGCTCCCAGGCGTAGTGGATGGCCTCTTCCTTGAAGTAGTCGCCGAAGGAGAAGTTGCCGAGCATCTGGAAGAAGGTGCCGTGGCGGGTGGTCTTGCCGACCTCGTCGATGTCGAGCGTACGCACGCACTTCTGGTTGGAGGCCATGCGGCGCTTCGGCGGGGTCTGCTCACCCATCAGGTACGGGATGAACGGCACCATGCCGGCGATGGTGAAAAGCGTGGTGGGGTTCGGGGAAATCAGGGATGCCGAGGGCACGATGAGATGGTCGTGCTTGGCAAAATAATCGAGGTATCGCTTTGCGATGTCCGCAGTGCGCATGAGCGGATGAACTCCTTGTTTGGGTAATGGGCGCAGTTGCGCCTGGTATTGGTGGAAAAGACTGGATTATGAGGATTAGTTTGTTCTAGCTGATTCAGTGACTAGATGGCAAGGCGGCATGCGCGTGTCAGTTGGCGCGCTCGATGTACTGACGGTTGAGCTCAGCCTCGCGGGCTCGACGGGTGGCATTGAACTCGTTGACCAACCCTTCGAGTGTTTTCATCGGCACATTGTCCTGATCGGGGCCAAGCAGGAACTGGCGTGCCGCATCAGGCGTATTGGCCTTGACATAGGCCTGTGCCTTGGTGACGGCAACGATTCCGATGGCCACGCCGACGCCGACCCAGAAGATGCGTTTGAACATCACTCCCCCTTCTCGGCGGTGTCGTTGACGGTGGTTTTCGCGGCGTTCTTCGCAAGGAAGGACTGACCCGTGGTTTTCAGCGCGTAGAAGGTGGAAGCGATCTTGATGATGGGCTTACCGAGGAAGGAGCCATACAGATCGGTCAACGCACCAACGTTGTTGGCGGTGGTGGAAGCCGCGGCGGAAATCTTGTTCACGTCTTCGAGCGACTTGTTGACCTGCTTGACGGTGGTCACGCCTTCGTCCAGCGCGGGGATGGCGTGTTCACCGGACTCCCGGACCGTCTGCGATATCTGATCAAACATCTTGCCCAGCCTGATCAGCGGATAGATCATGAAACCGGCCAATACTGCGAACGCGATGGCCGCGATCAGGCCAGCGATCTCTCCGACTCCCATTGTTTCCTCCTTGCGGTCACACTTACTCGCCTAAGGGTAGCACTCCTTCCCTATTTCTTGGCATACCATTGCATGCGCAGGGCGAAAACCGTGCGCGTGGGCGTATGCGGCTATAGGCGAAAGGCTGTCCTGCTGACGCTTTCGTTTGCGGCGTGCCGCCGTGGACCGTACGTGCTATTCGATATGTATTGCTTGCTATTTGCTACTTGCCGTACGAAACGATGGTCACGGCTTCGCCGAACGGCTTGTCGGTGTCGAAGTCGATCACGGTTACCGAACCATTGGCCGGGCGTTCGTTCAGATCGAGGTCAGGGCCGCCGAACCGGTGACCGAGGCTAAGCAGTGTGTTGCCATGCGAAATCTGCAGCACATCGTCGCCGTCCTTGAGATTCGGGTTGTCGGCGATAAGACGGAACGCACCTTCGACGCGCGTCCAATATTCCTCATCGGATTCCGCGTCGTGGAAGGGATCGGCTTCCTTGAGAAAATCACGCGAGGCCCCCAACCCGAACTTCTCGACGATTTGGTTGTAGGTTTTGACGCCGTGGGGCGCTCCCGCGGCGTACCAGGCCATGGCCATGTCAAGTCCCTCGTAGTAGCCGTAGAACTGCTCGCGGAAGTGCATGTCCGTCACGAGTGCGGGGCGCGGGTTACCCGCGGCTTCGTTGATGTCGAGAATTTTCTCGGCCGTCTGCTGGGCACGCGTGGTGTCCGAACAGTAGGCGGCGGCGAACGTCAATCCTTTCAGTCGCTCACCGGCCTTGACGGCATCGGCGACGCCCGACTCGGTCAGCGGCGAATTCGACCATCCCTGCAGACGGTTGTATCGGTTGAAATAGGTCTGTCCGTGACGGACCAGATGCAGATGAAGAATCATGGTTCTGATTATGTCACCATTCCGGCGGTTTCGGTGCGGGTTGCCGGAAGTCATAAGTCATAACGGCATAGGTCACTACCTGAGATATGCGTAATCCGGGCAGTATACCTAACGATTCCTGAGAGTACACTTAGAATACTGTGAGCATAACCTTGAAACCTGCACCATCTCGATCGTCTGTGCCTGCCCATTTCAGGGGTATCGATGGACTGCGCGCTCTGGCGATTCTTGGAGTCATAGCATTCCACACCCGCCCGTCGCTATTGCAGGGCGGATTCATTGGCGTGACGATGTTTTTCGTTATCACCGGTTTTCTTGCCACACGTTCGGTACTGAACATGGTGGACCGCACCGGGTCCTTTGGATATGGCCGATATCTGATCCGCCGCATTACTCGTTTATGGCCGGTGATGCTGGCGACCATTGCCGTGGTGCCTTGGCTCACTTGGATGTTCGCTCCCAGCCTGTTGCAGAAAGTGGTTTCCGATTCGCTGCCGAGCGCCTTGTTCGCCAGCAATTGGGTGTACATCTTCCGCAAGGTGCCGTATTTCGAGGCGGCCGGATTGCCTTCTCCTCTGACCCATCTGTGGTTCTTGGGCGTGACGATGCAGTTCTATCTGGTTTGGCCGTTGCTGATGGTGGTGCTCGGCAAAATCACCAAGTCCAAATGGGTGCGCTCCATGGCGATTCTTGTCATCATGGCTGCTTCCACCGCCGACATGGTGCTGCTGTTTGACCCGGCCAATACCTCCCGCGTGTATTACGGTACCGATACTCGCCTCGCCGAGCTGGCCGCCGGCGCGCTGTTGGCTATCTGGATTGCGCCTTCCTCGCGAGGTACGGAAGCTGCGGAAGCTGGAGCGGCTTCGCAAACAGTGCAGATCGAACGTCAGGCCGGCGACAAGACGGGCGCCCGTCTCACTATCGTCTGCAATGTTCTTGGCACCGCGGCTTTGGCGGCACTGCTGACCGGATTCTGGTTCGCCAACGGGTATCTGTCGTACATGTACCAAGGCGGGTACCTGATTACCGCGTTCATATCGTTGTGCGCCTTGGCCTGTGCCGTGAACAATGACTCAATCTGGTCGCACGTGCTGGGTTGTGCTCCCCTACGCTATATCGGGTCGCGATCGTTCTCGCTGTACGTCATGCATTATCCGCTGCTGCAGTTCATGAACCCGGCGACACGAACGCAGGCGTTGCCGTGGTGGGGTTGGGTTCTTGAGGCCGTCGTGGTGTTGGCGGCGTCGGAAGCCTTCTACCAGCTGGTCGAGGCGGCCCGTAAATCGGTGCAGATGCCTCGTAGCCAACACGCCAAGCCGCTGCCGAAAGCCGGCTACCGGCTGCGCCCGGGCGCGTGGGTCATGTCGGTTATCGGATTGGTGACCGTCGTGGCGCTGACGTGGGCACCGGTGGACTGGAATGGCATCGCTCAAGCGCGAGCCATTCAGCTGCGCCCCGAACTCGCGGCACCCGCCAAGCCGGTCAAGAAACCGGCGAAGCCCGAGCCCGAGTCTTCTGCCATAAATGCCGCGAACGGCGAAACCAATACCGCTGACGCGAATAAGAACGGTTCGGATTCTCAGCCGCCCATCATCAAACCGATTGCGGAAAAGGTGCCAAACAATCTTGACATTTCGAAGTACGCCTATGATCCGGCAACGGAAAGCTGCAACGCGGATATGATGATGGTCGGCGATTCAGTGACGTCGGGTACTTCGGACGCCATCCAGGCCGCATTCCCGAACGCTTTTATCGATGGCCTGCCGAACCGTCAGCTGCCGCAGGCGGTGGATGTGTATCAGCAGGACACCGCTGCCGGCCACAGTGGCAGTGTGGTGGTGTTTGGCCTCGGCACGAACGGCGTGATTTCGAATGAGCAGGAAGTGCAACAGCTCATTGACCTGACCGGCGGCAAGCCGACATACTTCATCACCATCCGTATGCCATACCCGTGGCAGGAGAACAACAACAATACGATGCTGCGTGAGGCCGCCAAGAAGAACAAGAACGTGGGCATCATCGATTGGCATGGGTATAGCGAAGGTCATAGCGAATACCTCAACGATGACGGCATTCATCCGAATATGACCGGTGCCTATGCGTACGCGACGATAATTCGCCAGGCGGTGTGCGGCCAGTAATCGCCCTACAACGCAGGAACCCCGCGGCTTCTCGAAAGAAGCGCGGGGTTCGAGCGGTATGTCCTGGATTTGTTGACCAGAGGGCCCGGATCAGCGGGCGTAGAATTCGACCACGTACTGGATGTTGACCTGCACCGGGATCTCTTCGACCTCCGGCTTACGGGTCACAGTGGCCTTCAGGGACGGCAGGTTCACGTCGAGGTAGCCGGGGACCGCAGGCAGCACGTCACGGTGCACGCCTTCGGCGGCGATCTGGAACGGAACCATGGTCTGGCTCTTGGCCTTCACCTGAATGGTCTGGCCGGGCTTGACGCGGTAGGACGGGCGGTCCACGATGTTGCCGTCAACGAGGATGTGACGGTGCACCACGAACTGACGGGCCTGGGCGGTGGTGCGGGCGAAGCCGGCACGCAGCACCAGGTTGTCGAGACGGGTCTCGAGATCGGTCAGCATGGCGTTACCGGTCTGGCCGGCAGTACGGGTGGCCTTCTCGTAAGCGGCGCGAAGCTGCTTCTCGGAGATGCCGTACTGAGCGCGCAGACGCTGCTTTTCGCGCATACGCACCGCGTAATCGGACTCGGTGCGGCGGCGGTCACGGCCGTGCTCGCCAGGAGCGTACGGACGCTTTTCGAAGATGCGCTGAGCCTTGGGGGTCAGTGCGATGCCGAGGGCGCGAGACAGACGCACCTGACGGCGAGAACGCTGAACGTTCGTCATTGGATTAATCCTTCTGTCGTTATCTGAACGGAACGCTTGCCTTGCATATGCCTGGCAAGCGCTGAGTCGGGCCTCCCCAGCGCTTCGTCGTGAACGAACACGAACGGGTTGGTTCTCTTGCGATTACCTACCGCCGACCCGCTGATGGGCTATGACTCCAGACGGTATCTACCTGTTGGCAGACACCAGCAGACCATATTACACCGAGGCTATGGACAGCACTCCGGCGTCCATGCGATACACCCGGTCTGCGTATTCGAGTGCATCGGGATCATGGGTGACCATGAGAATCGCCGTGCCGTTGTTGGCTTGGTCTCTGAGCAGACGCATTACGATGTCGGTGCTCTCTTGGTCGAGGTCGCCGGTCGGCTCGTCGGCGATGAGCAGGCTCGGCTGGTTCATCAGCGCGCGGGCGATGGAGACGCGCCGCATTTCACCGCCGGACAGCTCGCGCGGGTAGCTGTCTGCCAGATCGGCGACACCAAGCTGGGTGAGCAGCGTGCGAGCTCGGGTGGCGAACAGGTCCGAACGGCTCGCAGCCGTGTTTGACGGCGTGTTTTCCCGGTCTGTGATTGGCGCAATGACATCCGGCATGAACGGGTCGGCGGCCGAATCGGCGGCCGATTCATCATTGGTGGCAGCGGCTTGTGCCACAGCATCGGTCGACGCAACAGCGTCCACCTGAGCAACGGCATCCGTTGCTTCTGCGTTTTGGGCGAACGGCAGCGGCTCCGGAAACATCGTTGCGGGCAGAATCACGTTGTCGAGCACGGTCAGGTTGCCGAGCAGGGTCTGGCTTTGAGTCACGAATCCGATGGTGCGATTCCTCAGCACGGACAGTGCTTTATCGCCCAAGTCGGACACATTGCGTCCAGCCACGCTCACGGTTCCCGAGGTCGGGCGAATCAGCCCAGCGACCATGTTGATCAACGTACTTTTACCGTTGCCCGACCGGCCGACGATGGCGATGAATTCGCCGGCATCGACGGTGAGGTTCACGTGGCTGACGGCGTCGAACGGCGTGCCGCGGCGGACGAACTGGCGGGTCAGGTCCGTCAAGGTCAGCAGATGGTCCGGGGAGGGCGTCTCGGTTACGTGCGGCGAATCCGGCGCAGTCGGCGCGTTCGGCTGAGCTGGCGTGGTCGGCTGGAGCTTGGTCGGCTCAACCGTGGTCGGCTGAAGCGGCGTAGTTGTCTCAGTCATATCACTCCCCCTCTCGCAGGGTCAGGTAGGCTTCGGGCCGGCCGAGACGCCACATGGTGGCCAGCGAACCGATGATGCCGATGACCGTAGAGCACACAATGGTCACGGCAATGAATCCGATCACCGCAACCGGGCTGGCTTGCAGATACGGCAATTGAAGCTGCTTGCCGATCAGCGAACTGAATGGGAAAATCACCAGGCTGGCCGCGCCGACGCCGATTACGCCACCGATCAGACCGATGATGGCGGATTCCTTCAGAATGATGGCATTCAACATGCCGCGCGTGGCGCCCATGATGCGCAGGGACGCGAATTCGCGTTTGCGTTCGTTCACCGACGAGGCGAATACGGCGAGCAGCACAATCACGCCCATTACCCAGATCACCGCCACGAAAATCTTGAGGTAGGTGACAAGCGCGGTCAGCGAAGTTCTGGTGTTGGCGGTGATGCCGCCGGGGTATACGTACCCCAAATCGGCGAATCGGGAGTCAAGACGCTTGATGTTCTCAGCTACGGTCTGCGCTTCGTACCCCTGCTGCGTCTTAATCATCACGGTGGAGACGGCTTTGCCGGCATATTCGGCGGACATGACCTGCTTGGAGACCTTGGCCGAGGCGGCGACCATGTCGGGCACGGTGTTTTGGTTGATGAACACCGAGTTGTCGAGGCTGGTGCCGGTGTTGGCGAGCTGGGCGACGACCGGCCATGAACGGCCGTAGAGTTCGATGGTGCCGTCGGTGGACACGTTGACGTTTGCGCCTGCAATCATCTGACCGTCTTCAAGGGGGCCTTCGAACTGGGAGGCGACCCATGGTTCGATGACGAAGTCAGTGTCCGGGTCGTAACCGATGATCTGCAGCTTTTCGGCACAGCAGGCGGCGGCCAGCGATGATATATAGGTCTGTTCGGTGGCCTGTGCGATGCCGTCGGCCTGCATGACCTCGTCGGCGATGTCTTTGGTGAAATAGAAAGTGCTGGGATTGCCGTTGGTGAGCAGCGCTTCGGCCTTCTGCACGGTGTTTTGCGGCACGACCATGAGGTCGGCGCCCAGGCGCTTTTCCATACTGGTCATGCCAGTGTTGAGGTTCATGGTCAGCATGGTGCCGCCGAAGAATGTCAGCGCGAGGATGGTGACGACGGCGAGCAGTGCGCCGGTGCGGAACGGCTTGCGTTTGAGGTTTTCAATCGGAAGGCCGCGCAATGCGATATGGGATGGCACGATGAATCCTTATGTTGCTTATAGTGCGGTTGCAATAAGCGAGGCCGGAGTCCAGCGTTCGCAATGGCTGGGCTCCGGCCGTCTGCTCGATCAGTTGCGCTTGGCGGCGCGAGAGTCGAGCCAGATGGCGATGGCCGCGAACACGATGGTGAGCACGCCGAGCACGATGAGCGTGGGCAGCATAACCATGCGACAGTGCATCATCGCGCCCTTGCAGATGCCGATCAGAAAGGTGGGTACGGCGAGTAGTAGCAGGGCGTCGGCTGCGGCGGCGATATTGAGGCCGATGCGAATCTGCGGGGCGACGAACAAAGCCACGACGCCGAACACGAGGATGACGACGCCGATGCCGGTGGCCGCCTGCTGCGAGTAGTGGCAGGCACCCGGCATGTCATGGCCGGTGCAGGCGTGCGCAAAGGTCTGGGGCGCGATGGTGATCAGCGCGCCGAACAGAATATTGGGCACGGATGCAAACAGCTTGTTCTTCATAACTACTTTTTCCTCTCCCCTGTTCCCAGGGCTCGTAGGCACAACCTCCGCATTATGCCCACACTGTGATGAAGAACACAAGTCTTGTTTTTTGCGAATTTATTTGGTATATAACTCAGCCCCTCGTCAGAGGGGCCAATTTATCTACAACTTCTCAATCGGCGCTACGCGGAGCATGAGGCGTTTGACGCCGGCGGAGCCGAAGTCCACGGTGATTACCGAATTGCGGCCCTTGTCTTGTGCGTCGGTGACCTTGCCGAGACCGTACTGGTCGTGGCTGATCATGTCGCCCACGGCGAAGTCGGCGATATTCAGGCCATTGTCCTTGGTGAGCTTCGAGCTAGGCACGGCAGAGCCGGTCGAATCGGATTTCGGTGCGGTACGGCGCGTGGTGACCTTGCCGCCACGGGTGCCACCATATGAACCGGACGAAGAACCGGGACGGGAACGGGAGCGGGAACCATAGGAGGACGAGCCGGAGCGGGAACCATACGACGATGAACGGGAACCATACGACGAAGAGCCGGAACCCGAGCCATACGACGACCCATACCGCGACCGCGACCCATAGGACGAACCCGAACCGGACGAACCACGCGAGCCGAACGTCGACGACCCGCCAAACGCGGCGCCGCCGAAATCGTCATCATCCCAGCCGCCCAAATCGTCGGCGAATCCATCGGTCTCCCAGCTGGCGCGCATACGCTCCACGCCGGCTTCACGGCGTTTCCAATCAATCAGCGAATCCGGAATCTCGTCGAGGAACTGGCTGGGCATCATATCGGCGGCCTGGCCCCACTGGGAGCGGACGGCGGCGCGCGTGACATACAGTCGCTGCTTGGCGCGCGTGATGCCCACATAGGCGAGTCGGCGTTCCTCCTGCAGTTCAGTGGTGTCTTCCATCGAACGCGAATGCGGGAAGGTGCCCTGTTCCATGCCGGTCAGGAACACCACCGGGTATTCGAGGCCCTTGGCGGTGTGCAAGGTCATAAGCGTCACCTTGCCGGAGTCCTCCGCCTCGCCGGGTAGTTGGTCGGAGTCGGCCACAAGCGCGGTGGTCTCCAGGAATGCGGACAACGTGGCGTCAGGCGTGTTCTGTTCGAATTCGGCGGCAGTGGACTGCAGCTGGGAGAGGTTCTCCAGACGGGAGGCGTCCTGCGGGTCCACGGATTTCTCGAGTTCGGCCCTTAAGCCCGACTTCTCCAATACTTCGGCCACGATCTCGCTGGGCTTGGAGTCGTGCGCGCGCGTGAACTGCGAGAGCGCGCCCATCAGATCGCGGAATGCTCGTAGCGAGGTGGCGGTGCGTGTCGGCACCTCGATCTCATCCAAGTGCATGAGTGCGTAGAAGAAGCTGGTGCCATGCTCGCGCGCGTAGGCGAGCAGCACGCCTTCGGCGCGGTCGCCAAGCCCACGCTTGGGCACGTTGAGAATACGGCGTAGATTCACATCGTCGTCCGGATTGACGAGCGCCTGCAAATAGGCCAGCGCATCCTTGATTTCGCGACGTTCGTAGAACTTGGTGCCGCCGACGAGCTGATACGGCTGATTCGTGTTGATCAGCGCCTCTTCGAGCGAGCGGGATTGGGCGTTGGCGCGGTACATGATCGCCATGTCGGAGTAGGCGATGCCCGCTTCGGCGTGCAGGCGCGCGATTTCGGTGGCCACCCACTGGGCCTCCTGCTGGGCGTTGTCCGCCGCGTAGCCGACGATCGGCTCGCCCTTGCCGAGCGCGGTCCACAGTTTCTTGGGCTTGCGGCCCTCGTTGTTGCTGATCACCGCGTTGGCCGCATCCAGAATGGTCTGCGTCGAACGATAGTTCTGTTCGAGCATGATGGTCTTGGCGTTCGGGAAGTCCTGCTCGAAGTCCTGAATGTTGCGGATGTCGGCACCACGGAACGCGTAGATGGACTGGTCGGAATCGCCCACCACGGTGATCCAGGCGGGGCCGGACTTGCCGGCGTTAGGCGCGCCCGGGATGGCCTTCTCCCCCGTGTCCACGCCGGCCAGCTCGCGCACGAGCACGTACTGGGCGTGGTTGGTGTCCTGATACTCGTCGACCAGAATGTAACGGAAGCGGTGATGGTAGTACTCGGCGACGGCCGGGTCAGTGCGCAGCAACTCGACCGTGCGGCCGATCAGATCGTCGAAGTCGACGGCGTTGGCCAGGGCCAAGCGATGCTCGTATTCGGCGTAGATCACCGCGTAGATGGCTTCAAGGTCGCCCACCGTGCCGAACTGGTAGCCGCGCTGGCCGGGCGTGAAGTCGGGCGCGTGAACGGCGAGGTTTTCCTTCCAACCGGTCAGATTGTTCTTGAGGTCGGAGATATGGCCGAGAATCGAGCGTGGAGTGTAGCGCTTGATGTCGAGGTTGAATTCGGTGGCGATGATTTTGACGAGTCGCTCGGAGTCGGCGGAATCGTAGATGGAGAAGCCGGACTTGAGTCCGATGGACTTGCCGTCGCGCCTCAGAATGCGCACGCAGGCGGAGTGGAAGGTGGAGACCCACATGCGCTGGGCCACCGGGCCGATCAGCGAGCCGAGTCTTTCGCGCATTTCGGCGGCGGCCTTGTTGGTGAAGGTGATGGCTAGAATCTGGCTCGGCCATGCGCCGAACTGGCTCAAGATCCAGGCGATGCGGCGGGTCAGCACGCGGGTTTTGCCGGAGCCTGCACCGGCTCCGATCAGCAGCGCCTGACCGCGGTATTGCACGGCTTCCGCCTGCTGCGGGTTCAGGTCGCCCACGAGTTCCTGTGCGCTGCGTGCGATGACTTCCGGCTCGTCGTACACTGTTGCCTCCCTTTGAATCGCGACATTCATGTTTACCACATGCACGGGTCAGCGCAGGACAACGTACACTTACGAGTATCCATATCATTCACTGACATACAACAATGGGAGGTTCAATGCAGGAACTTGAGGAGCGAATCCAAAGCGAGGGAACGGTGAAGGCGGGTAATGTGCTCAAGGTGGACGCGTTTCTGAACCACCAGTGCGACGTACGCCTGTTCGACCGCATGGGTTCGGCATGGGCCGCTCATTTCGCCGGCAAGCACATCACCAAGATTCTGACCATCGAGGCGTCCGGCATCGGCATTGCGTGTGTGGCGGCCCAGCATTTCGGCAATGTGCCGGTGGTGTTCGCCAAGAAGGCGCAGTCCATCAACCTTGACGGCGACCAGTACACCACCACGGTCTATTCCTTCACCAAGCAGAAGGAGTTCCCGGTGATCGTGGCCAAGAAGTATCTGAACGCCGGCGACCATGTGCTGCTTATTGACGATTTTCTGGCCAACGGCAAGGCGTTGCGCGGTCTGATCGATCTGTGCGAAGCAGCCGGTGCCACGGTCGAGGGCATTGGCATCGCCGTGGAGAAGGGCTTCCAGGGCGGCGGTGACGCGCTGCGCGCTGAAGGCTACGATGTGGATTCGCTGGCCATCGTCGAGTCCATGAATCCCGAGACCGGCGAAATCACATTTAGGCACTGAGCACATTGGCTGCTCCCGCCGGCGGGAGCAACAGAGAGAAGAAGAGAATCATGTCAGAGAAGAAAACCAATCATTCCGTATCCTTTGAGGCGTTGTCTTCGCTGGACGCGCCAGTATCCTTCTGGAAGGGCATTCCGTTCGGCCTGCAGCATGTGATGGCCATGTTCGTGGCGAACCTCGCCCCGATCTTCATCGTCGCCTCGGCCGCGAAGATGACCCCGGCCCAATCGGCCACCATCATCCAGTCCGGCCTGCTGGTTGCGGGCCTGGGCACTTGCCTGCAACTGTACGGCGCGTGGCTCATCGGCTCGCGACTTCCGATGGTCACCGGCATCTCCTTCACCTACGTGGCGGCCGCCGTGGCGATCTGCGCGGACAAGGGCTATGGCGCGGTGGTCGGCGCGGTAATGGTCGGCGGTCTGCTGGAACTTGTGCTGGGTTTGACGGCCAAGTATTGGCGTCGGTTCGTGCCGCCCATCGTCTCCGCCATCGTGGTCACGTCGATCGGCTTCTCGCTGCTCAACGTGGGTGCCACGAGCTTCGGCGGCGGCAGCGGAGCCAAGGACTTCGGTTCCTGGCAGAACCTGACGCTCGGGCTTATATCTTTGGTTGCCTGCCTGGCGTTCCAGCTGTTGATGAAGGGCACGGCCAAGCAGCTGTCCGTGCTGTTCGGTCTGGTGGTCGGCTATGTGGCGGCTATCTGCATGGGCAAGGTCGATTTCTCCGGTTTCCAGAACCTCGCCATCGTGTCCGTGCCGCAGTTCATGCCGTTCAAGCCTGAGTTCGACTGGGGCTCGATCATCTCCATCGGCCTGCTCTACGTCGTCTCCTCGGTCGAGGTGCTGGGTGACACCGCCGCGCTGACCAAGGTGGGCCTGAACCGTACGCCCACCGAACGCGAGACCGCGGGCGCCATCGCCGGCGACGGCCTGATCTCCACCGTATCCGGCCTGTTCGGCTGTCTGCCGCTGACCTCGTTCGCACAGAACATCGGATTGGTGGCCATGACCAAGGTCGTCAACCGCAAGGTGATTCTCTCCGGCGGACTGATTCTGGTACTGGCGAGCTTCGTGCCGGCCATCGCCGAGGTGTTCAACTCGCTGCCGCAGGCGGTGCTCGGCGGCTGCACGATCATGATGTTCGGCAACATCATTCTTTCGGGCTTCCAGATGATTGCCGAGGCGGGCTTCACGCAGCGCAACATCACGATTGCGGCGCTTTCGCTGACCATCGGCATCGGCTTCACCCAGGTGAGCGACATCTTCACGCAGTTCCCGGCACTGTTCCAACAAATCTTCGCCTCGAACTGCATCGCCGTGGCGTTCGTGGTGGCCGTGATCCTGAACGCCGTGCTGCCCAGCGAGGAGCACTTCCTCTCTGCGCCCAAGGAGGCACCGGCCGCGGACGCCGAGTGATAACAACGCAACATATCAGCTGCGCATAATCACATGATGATGCCCTATCGTCTTGCAGGATGATAGGGCATCATTGATTTTGGGAGAGACTACAAGTTGAACCATGAGTTCGAGCCGGTGGCGTGTCGATCAATCGTCATCTTCCCATTCGAGGATGTCTCCGGGTTGGCAGTCAAGTGCCTTGCAGATGGCGTCCAACGTGGTGAAGCGGACGGCTTTGGCACGTCCGTTCTTCAGAATGGACACGTTGGCGGGAGTGATGCCAATTTGTTCGGCGAGCTCGCCGACGCCAATCTTGCGTTTGGCCATCATGACGTCGAGATTGATGCGAATCGTCATCTCAAATCACCTGCTCGAGTTCGCGCCCGAGCCGGACAAGGAGAACAGTTTCCATACGGCCACGAACGCCGCTTCGATGCAGAACAGGAACAGCACGCCCATAATGAGATATGGCCAGCGCATCGACGTCTGGCTCGGGTAGAGGCCGGCCAGCGCGCCGCTCAATCCCGGTACGGCGAATAGTTGGCCCCATAGGCAGGCCAGCCAGACCAGAATCACGATGGCTTTCAACGCGAGCAACACCCATCGGTTCATGTAGTTTTTCATAGCCCGGTCCTTTCAGGTGCCGACGTTTTTTTTGGCGACACCGCGAACATCGATATGACTATATCGAAAAACGATATACCTTGCAAGGCGTATTGCGTCAACCGGCATTGGTCGCTCGTATACATATAGGCTTCGGCAGACTGTCAGCAGACCGTCAGCTCAACGGAGCGAACGCCATATGAGCCACCCATTCGCGCACGAGCGTGATGACGGCTTCGGGTTGGTCGATGTGCGCGTTGTGACCGGCATTGTCCAGCGTCACGAAGGTGGCGTTGGGATAGTGCGGCAACAGGGCTTGCTGATCTTCGTATCCGACGATCTGGTCTTGCTTGCCGGTGACGATGAGCACCGGACCCGCATATGTGCCGAGCATTTCCTCGGGATTATCGGCCAGCCAATAGCGCTGATCCAGTCGTTCGCATGCCGCACGGTCGCACAACGCCACGCCGGGCAGGATGAACCGTTGGTAGCGTCGCCACGCGTCGAATGACTGGTTGACGCCCATGGTAATGAAATCGAACACCTGTTCCTGCGGCAAGGAGTGCGTCAGCTTGGGATTTGGGCTGTGCAACCACATGTTCGGCCACATGCCGGCCGGCATGCTGCGGGTCCACGACCGGCGCGATCAATGCCATACCGGCCACTCGGCGAGGTTCGCGCGCCAATACTTCGCGGACAAGCGCACCGCCCATCGAGTTGCCGACCATGGCGAATGGAGCCGCTTTACCGACAAGACCGTCAATGGCCGTTTGCAGCCAATCCGCCATTTCCGGCAGCCCGCAGGCATGCTCGGGCAATGCCGGCGTACGGCCGAAACCGGGCAGATCCAGATATATACGGCGAATTGAATCATTGCCGTCAAACGCCTTGTCGAGCATCATCAGCGAACGATGGTCCACACCCATGCCATGCACGAACACGACGGGCAATCCATCATCATTGCCCTCAATCGCGCAGTACGGCTGCAATTGCGCCATGTGTCCCTCTCCTTCAACCCGGTACAAATCGCCTTTCACACAATAGCGGCAGCAGCTCCCTTGGTGTCGGAGCAATCCCGACCGCCATTCTCGGTTTCGAGGGGCTGATTTGCGCGGATGTCATGAAGCGTGAAGACTTGTCACAAAGTCGCGTGATGACGCAGCCGCCGTTCAGGTGGATATGCCACGCTGTCATGATGACGGCCGAGCCGGAACACGGCAAATCCCGCATGCTGCATAGGCCAGCCGGTCACGGTCAGCCATGACACCGAAATATTGGAGGCGCAATGGGACAACAGGTGCGGTACGGCAGACGCCGCTCCCATGGCGCGGGCGCGCTGATTGCAGCCGTCATACTTGTTGTTGCGGCGCTGATCGCGGCATGGACGCTGCTGCCACGGCTATTCACGCCTCGCGAGACCGCGCGCACGGCCGAGGAAGCATATTGCGCGGCGGTGTCGTCCGACGGAGCCCGCCGCACCTTGACGCCTGATCAGGCGCAGAACGCGGCGCTGATTGCGAACATCGCCGTCACGCGCGGACTGCCGGATCACGCGGCGACGGTGGCCATCGCCACGGCCATGCAGGAGTCGAGGCTGACGAATCTGGACTACGGCGACTTGGATTCGCTCGGCCTGTTCCAACAGCGGCCCAGCCAAGGCTGGGGCACGGCGGAGCAGGTGTCCGACATGACCTATGCGACAAACATCTTCTACGATCATCTGCTGCAGGTGCCGGATTGGGAGACGATTCCGGTGGAGGACGCCGCGCAGGAGGTGCAGCGCTCAGGCTACCCGGAACTATATGCCGCATGGGATGCGATGGCACGCGCTTGGGCCTCGGGGCTGACCGGTGAACGGTCGGCGGGCGTCACGTGCGCGTTGGAGCCAGCAACCTCCTCGGACGCGGACGGGTTGGTTGCCGCCATAGGAGGTACACTGCCGAATGTCAATGTCTCGGTTGTGCCCCCAAATGGCAAAACCGGCACGAACAACGGCGCTGCGACCAATACGGCCAGCACAACGTTGACGATCACGCTGCCGGACGGCCTGTCCGCCGACAACCGCACTCGACTTTGCTGGCAGACGGCAGGCTGGCTGGTCACGCATGCACGTCAATACGGCATTGACGCACTGCACGCGGACGGCATGGATTGGAACCGCAAAGCCGGCACATGGATCGGCACCGAAACCGCCGAGCAGACCATCACCTTCACGCTTGCGTGATGTGACCTATACCGCCGTTGCGACCACAAATCCGACTGGTTGGAGCCTACGCCGTCGATGCCGCCTGAGGCACGATACGGATATGTTTTTACTCGTTCGAATGAGCCCAATCCACGACGGCTTCGATGTTATTGCCATCCGGGTCCAGCACGAATGCGGAGTAATAGCCGGGATGGTACGGGCGCGGACCGGGAGCGCCGTTGTCTCGGCCGCCGGCGGCGAGCGCGGCTGCATGGAACGCCTGCACGGCTTGCTGACTGTCAGCCAAGAACGCGATGTGTGTGACCGGCGTGACCGGCGAAGCCTCCGCCTCCAGCCCTTCAATCGGTGACACGTAGAAATCGGAGTGCAGGGTTCCGTCATCCACGCCGAATCCGAGCGTAGGCTCATGATGCGCCTTGACGATATAGCCGAGCGGTGCGAGCGCCTGTTTGTAGAATGTGATGCTACGGTCGATGTCTTTCACGTGCAACGTCAGATGGTCCAGCATGGTCTTGGTCGCCCTCCCCTGGTTCTTGTATTCGATTGCTGCTTGCAGTGTAAGCCCGAACGTTTCCCACAGGGCCGCGCATGGCTATGATGAGAGCAATCGCACGTCGAGTTCGAGACAATATTCAAAACGAATCCAAGGCAATAAGGGGAATGACGATGACCAAGGCACTGATTGTGGTGGATGTGCAGCCGACGTTCTGTGAAAGCGGCGAACTGGGTGTCGCAGGCGGCAACGCGGTCGCCGAGCGGATTGCCGATTATGTGAACGCGCATCGCAGCGAGTACGCGTATATCGCAACCACGCAGGACTGGCATATCGAGCCGGGCGCGCACTGGTCGGCGGAGCCGGATTTCGTGGACACGTGGCCGAAGCATGGTGCGGCCGGCACGCTGAACGCCGAATTGCATCCGGCGATCAAGGCGCTGAATATCGAGCATCATTTCAAGAAGGGCCAGTATTCGGCGGCATATTCCGGTTTTGAGGGTATCGAGGACAATACCGACCGTATCCAGACCCGCGAGGAGGTCGAGGCCGAGCAATCCGCCGGCAAGACGCTGGCCAACGCGCTGAAGGCCGCCGGCGTGAGTCGCGTGGATGTGGTGGGCATCGCCGAATCGCATTGTGTCAAGGACACCGCGCTCGATGCCAAGAAGCTCGGCTTCGAGGTCACCGTGTTCGAGGATCTGACCGTGCCGGTCAGCGAGGAACTTGGTGTTGCGGCCCGCAAGCAGATGGCTGCGGGCGGCATCACATTGGCTGAGTCCCGCTGATCGGGCCGGATATACCCAGAGCGAAGCACACAGCCGTAGCATCAATCACGCGCAAGATTCCCACGCCACCCAACATAGCCCGCCCGCCTCGACCGGCCGATATCATCGGCGAACACGCGGAACCGAACCCTACATCGACGTTCGTTTCGTCTGGTTTGGCCCATGAATTCTGCATGAATTGGGGTGAACTGGCGGGGCTGGAGGCGAGCGGGCGGCGGATTATGGGGCACAATGGTTTCAAGGAGGCCGCCATGGTCGATGACTATACTGCCAAAATGACTGAGCTGATCGAACTCATGCGTCTGATCGGCAACGATACGCAACAGTGCGAGGTCAAGGAATGCAAGCGCAAGATCTCCTCGACCATCACCGATACGCTGTCCGCGTTCTCCAATGGCTCCGGCGGCTGGATTATCCTGGGCCTGTCCGAAAAGAACGGGTTCACGCCGGTCGAGGGATTCGACGCGCGCGCCATGCAGGAGGCGCTGAGCCAGGCGTGCGAGAAGATGACGCCGGTGGTGCGGCCCGTGATCGTCACCTGCCCGTTCGAAGGCGCGAATCTGGTGTTCGCGCGCATCGACGAGATGCTGCCGCGCGACAAGCCCTGCTTCACCACCGCGCTCGGACCGCACGGCGGCTCGTTCATCCGTACCGGCGACGGCGACCGGCGCATGACCTCCTATGAGGTCGACCGGCTCATCGAGGAGCATCTGCAGCCCACATACGATCTGGATATCGTGCCCGACGCCACGACCGATGACCTCGACCCGCAGCTTGTTGCCGGACTGTTGGCACGCGTGCGCGAACAGCATCCGCGCGTGTTCGCCGACCGAGACGGCATCGATGTGCTGCTGGATCTGCAGGTGTTGCGCCATGATGATTCCGACGAGTCGGAGGTCGGCGGAATCCTGCGCCCCACCTTGGCCGGACTGCTGGCGTTGGGCCGCTATCCGCAGAAGTTCTATCCGCGGCTCGGCATTTCGATTGCCGTGTTTCCGGGGACGAGCCGGGACGATGTGTTCCGGGGTGACGAACGATTGGTCGCCTCGAAGTCGGTGGTCGGTTCGATTCCGGTGATGATCGACGATGCGGTCGACTCGTTGATGCGTTGGATTGGCGCGAAGAAGCCCGACTATCCGCCGCTCGTGTTGCGCGAGGCGATTGCGAACGCGCTCACCCACCGTGATTATTCGCCCGATGCGCGCGGCACGCAGGTGCATATCAGCGTGTTCACCGATCGCATCGAGATCACCAATCCGGGTGGCCTGTACGGCATGGTGACACATGATGTGCTGGCGAGCCCTCATCCGGTGACGGGCGCGCCGTTCGTCTCCACCCGAAACCAGTTCCTGTTCACGCTGCTGGAGTCCACGCCGTATCCGGGCGGCGGGTTTGTGAACCCGGAAGGCGGCGACGGCTACCAGCGCATCGCCGCCGCGTTGCGCGAGGCCGGCATCGAGCCGGCGACCACGCGCAACGACATCAACACGTTCACGATGACCATCACCAAGCAGCGCACGATGGCGAACAGTTCACCGGGCGACGTGGTCAAGGCGATTATGACCGTACTGGAGCGGCATTCGGCCATGAGCGTCAAGGAGATCATGCGCGAACTACAGTTGACGCCGCTGGCCGCCACATCCGGTATGCGCGAGCTGATGAAGGAAGGGCGGGTCGCCCGAGTCAAGTTCGCCGACGACCCGGCACAGCGGTATCGGTTGAAAGGCTGATTTCTCACTCGGCCAGCTGCGTGGTGGCGGGCGCGGCCAGGGCGGGGCGGGATCGGCGGAAGCGGCCGGCGGCCAGGCCGATGCAGATGAACATCACACCGAACAGTGCGACCAATCCCAGCGAGCCGGACCAGCCGGCGACGCTTATGCCGGTTTCCGCCGCCGTGCCGAAGCCGAGCGCGTTGTCGATCGCGGTGCAATACCACCAGCCGGGCAGGAACTTGGCTATGGTCACCATCACGCCGGGCATCATGTCAATCGGCAATGCGACACCCGACGTGAACATGATGAGCAGGCCGAAGATGTTGGCGAACCCGTTGGCCGCCTCTTCCGAGAGCCCGAACTCGCTGAGCATGAATCCGCAGGCGACGGTCATCAGCGCGTACACGCAGGTCGCGCCGAACGTCATCAGCACTCCCCCGACGCTCAGGTGCAACGGATCGAGCCCCGCCGCCATCATCAGACCGATTGACAGCACCAAATAGCCGACGCATACGACGAGCGCGAATCCGCCCAACGTCAGCAACCGCTGGAGTCCCATCAGGACCATGCGTCGGGGCGAGGCGGTGAGACGCCGCCGCACCTCGCCGGTGGTGAACGCGCCCAGGATCATCGATCCGCAGATGGTCATCGCCAGGGACAGCGGGTACAGCGCGGTTTTCATGGTGCCGCCGAATCCGCTGACCGCCGTATCCGCAGCGCTTGCCGACTCCTCGGTCGGCGTATCGACCACGGCGATCTGATGGTTCACGTCTGTATCGCTGGCCGATTCGGCGGCCATTTTGGCGGCCTGGGACAGATCCTTGATATCCGGCTTGTCGACTTGCCCTTCCGGCAGCGAGTCCAGCATGTCTTGGTCCAGACTCGCGCCATCAAAACCGGCGGCCCCTCCTGTAGCGTTCATCATGCCGGCGAGCGCCGCCTGGTCGACCCTCGTCTGCGCGCCGATCAGTGCGGTGCGGGTGAGCGAGAGGAACCCGCCGACGTTCATCCGCGCCATCGACCCGGAGCCGGATGCGTAGCTGGTAACCGTGTCCACGTTCGGCGGATTGTCGCCGTCCGCCGCCGCGGCGACATAATCGTCAGCGAATCCGTCGGGAATGATGACGATCAGGTCCACCCAGTTCGAGGCGACAGCCTGTTGCAGCGTTTCGCTGGTGTCGTCGAGGTCCACCAGTTCGCTGGAATCGCGCAGGTAGGCGCGCATCGACGTGGCGATATCACCCCGGTCGGAGTCGCGGTCGATGATGGCGACGCGCGTCTTGGTCGATTCGAACACCGCGGACATGGAGCCGGATGCGGAGGTCAGCATCGCCCAGCTGATGGACATCATCAGGATGCCTATGAATACGAGGTAGATCATCAGGTAGACCCGGTGCGCGAACAGCACGCGCAGCGTGGCTTTACAGGTGTTCATAACGTTGCCTCCTCAGCATTGCGATGCCGGCCAAGAGGAATACCGCGCTCATCGCCAGCAGAATGATGCAGGTGGTGATGAACGGCCGGTAGCTGTCGTAGTACAGGATGTCGTAGAACAGGTTCGTCACCTGCTGTGCGGGGTTGATGGTGCCGAGTATGGGCGCGTTGCGGGCTATCCAGTCGCTGATCTGCATGGCAAACCCGCCGTACAGTCCGGTGAACAGCGACAGCGTGCAGGAGATGCCGGTCGACAGCCCGTATTTCGTGTTGTACGAGAGCTTCGGCACCGCACCGAGCAGGGTGCCTGCTGAGCTGGTCATGAACGAGGCGATGATGACCGCAAGGATCGCCGCCGGTTCGCGTCCGCCGAGCGAGACGTTGCAGGCGAGCCGGATATAGGCCAATGCGATGGACAGGGCGACCGACGAGCACAGCCAGCAGGAGAGGAAGCCCGCGACGAGCTGTTTGGCCCGGCTCAGCGGCGCTACGGTCCGCCGTATGCCCAGCGCGGACAGGTTCGCCTGTGCGGCGGCGACTGTGCTGATGGAGTATCCCATGGCCATCATGCAGGACATGGCCAGCAGCGCGTAATAGTATCGGGCGATCTCGTCAGGCTGGAAATGCGTGAGCGTCGTCTCATGGGTCATGTCGACGTTCTGCCCGACGCTGTTCCAGAAGTTCCGGCTGAGCGCGGCCTGTGGATTGTCGGCGATGGTCTGCCGGGTAACGGCGTCGGTGCGGTTGTACAGGTCGATGACGCTGCGCAGGGCCGCGAGGCTAATGTCCAGTCCGCTGTTTTGCGTGGAGTCCTTGGCTGTGACGGCGGTTTCCCGGCTCACGGTCATCGCCAATCGGCCGTTATTGTCGGCGGTCAGATAGCCGTTGGCAGTGCCGTCGGCGAGCCGTTGTTCGGCCTCCTTCACGGTGTCGACTGTGGTGATGGTCAGCAGCTTTTGGTCGATTTCGGCGTAGGTCGTGTCGTCTGAGGCCGATTCCGTTTCCCCGGCCAGCGCGTCTACGAAGGTGCGGGCACCGTCCGCCTGCTGCCAACGGGTGTCTTCGATGACGGCCATCGGCACCGGCTTGAGTTCGTATGCTTCGGCCAGCCCGCCGAACAGTCCGTTGAACATGGTCGCCAGCACAATCGGGAACACGGTCATCCAGAACAACGCCGACCGGTTACGCAAGTTCGCTTTCAATGCGACCAGAAATGTGGTCCACATGATGTCTCCTTACTCAGGAACTCCCCTCAGTCACCTTTGGTGACAGCTCCCCTCGGAGAGGGGAGCCAAGTTATTTGCTTGCCGACTGAGGGGAGCATGGTCAGTCCCTCAGTGCTTTGCCGGTGAGTTCGAGGAACACGTCGTTGAGGGTGGGCGGGCGACTGGTCAGGTGGCCGATGTTGGCGCCGGAGCGTTTCACCGCGTCGAGCACGTCGGTCAGGTTGTGTTCGCCGCGACGGCATCGCACGTCGAGTTCCTTGCCGTCGTAGGTGGCTTCGATCACGCACGGCAGCGCACGGACCTCGGCCATCGCCGAATCCGCCAGATCGAGCGTTTCGATGGTGATGCGCTCGCCCGTGTCGATCATGTTCTTGAGCTCGTCGGCGGTTCCGAGCGCCAGGTGCCGGCCGTGGTCCATGATGAGGATGCGGTCGCAGATCTGTTCGACCTCCTCCATGTAGTGGCTGGTGTAGATCACCGTGGCGCCGGCCTGGTTGAGCCGCTGGATGCCTTCCAGAATCGAATTGCGGCTTTGCGGGTCGACGGCGACCGTGGGTTCGTCGAAGAAGATCAGGTTAGGCTTGTGCGCGATGCCGCAGGCGATGTTCAGGCGTCGCAGCAGACCGCCGGACAGTTTGCCGGGCCGGAACTTGCGGAAGTCCTGGAGTCCGACGAATTCGATGGACTCCTCGACCAGCGGCGCGCGGTCGGTTTTCTTCGGCACGTACAGCGAGCAGAAGTAGTCGATGTTTTCGGTGACGGTCAGTTCGTTGAACACGGCCACGTTCTGCGGCACGATGCCGATACGACGTTTCAGCGCGTAGGAGGTCGGCGTCATCGGCTGGCCGAACACGCGAATCGTGCCCGAATCGTAGGTGAGCAGCGCGAGGATGCAGTTGATCGCGGTGGTTTTGCCGGACCCGTTCGGTCCAAGCAGCCCGAAAATCTCGCCCTGGTTCACGTCAAGGTCAAAATAGTCGAGCGCCACCATGTCGCCGTAGCGTTTGACCAGTTGGCTGACGTGCACGGCCAGAGCCGGGTTGGTTGTCGAGTCGTGTTCGGAAGCTCTGTTGTCGGTTGTCATAGTCACTCCCTTCCTTGGCGATTCCATCATCCCAAGAAGGGGCCGGACGCCGCCACAGGCAAACGTCACGACTTGGCCGTACAGGCGTGACATTTGTCATTACAGTCCTTCGGCGTCGGTCTGCATGGCCTTGTACACCTTATCGACCGGCATCAGGCTGATCTCGTCCATCGAATAGTTGGACGCCCTGTGGCTTTGCGTAATCATCGGTATCATCCCTTTACGGTTGTGTCGACGACATCCGACGCTTGTGCCTCATCTATTCGGGAAGTGTAAGCCCGTTGTCTTGGACCGTCATGCGGGTAATTCCGCACGCCCGTCAAGTTCGTCGTGTTCCGCACACCGCTAGACTGGTGGTGGAAGAGCGTCGAGCCGGGGAGGTGCCATGCGCGTGTTGGCCGAGATGGGCTTGCTACTCGTGTTGGGCCTGGCTTTGGCCTGGCTTGTCGGGCTACGGTCCGATGGCGTGTTCATCGCCGGCCTGCTGTTGGCCGTTTCCGTCGCCGGATTGGTGGAATGGCTGCGTCCCGCGCAATGGTCTTGGGTCTTGTGTACGGCGTATCTCGTCATCGCCGTGGCGGTGCCTTCATGGTGCGCGTTCATGCCGCTCATCGCCTACGATACTGCACGGCTGCCGGCCCTCGCCTCGACCGGAGCCCGGGCTGGGGCACGGACTGCGGCAAGTGGCCGCTCCCCCAGTGTCTCGCGGACCGCGGCCTCTCGCCGTTCCCTTGCCGATGCAATGCGTTCGGCCCCGTGGCTTTCGGCCGCCGCGCGCTGGATATGGGTGTTGCCGCTGATCGCGCTCTGGTTCGCCCGTGGCACCGACCGTCTCCAGACGCTGGTGATGACGCTGGTGGCCCTGCTTGGATTCGTTCTGGGCCGGGCCCGCGCCTCCTCGGACGAGGCGCGGCGCGCGTTGCTGCACGCGCAGGACAGGGCGCGCGAATCCTCGCGGGCCACTCGTTCGCGCATCGCCGACATCGATGAGGAACGCGCCCAGTCGATTCGCATGGCGACCCTCGGCGAGCGCACGCGTATCGCCCGGGAGGTCCACGACAATGTGGGCCATCTGCTGACCCGCGCGATCATGCAGGCGCAGGCCGGCAAAACGGTGGCCAAGGCGACGAACGATACGGTCGCTGCGCAAGGGTTCGCCACGTTGGGTGCGACGTTGGATGATGCGATGACGATGGTGCGCCGTTCGGTGCATGATCTTGAGGATGATGGCACTGATTTCGCCGCGCAGATCGATGATGCCGTCACGTCGTTCGACGGCATCTCCCCCGGTTTCGCCGTGACGCTGGCCAACGATATCGCCAAGGCGCCTGCGCCGGTCTCGCGCTGTTTCGCGACCGTGATTCGCGAGGCATTGTCGAACGTGGTGCATCACAGCGCGGCGCGCGAGGCGAGCGTGACGTTGCGTGACTTCCCCGCGTTCTGGCAGTTGGTCATTCAGGATCCGGGGCCGGCCGTGTCCGAGTCCGATGGGTCCCGGACGGCCGCTGCCCGCCCGCGTGCGATGCGCGCCACGCACGTCGGCTCGCGACTCGCCGCCGACGGCGTTGCCGATATGCGTGGTTCGGCCGATGAGCTGATGCGCGGCATGGGTTTGGCGGATATCGAATCGCGCGTGCGCGCCCTTGGCGGCACCGCGGTCTGCGGGCCGTATGAGGACGGCTGGCGTGTGTTCGTATCCGTGCCGAAGAAGCGTTGGACCATGGAATCGAGGGATTGATGAGAATCGCAATCGTGGATGATGATCCGATCGTCTGCCAGTCGTTGGAGACGATTCTGACGGCCACCGGCACGGCCGAGGTGCTATGGATGGCAAATGACGGAGACGCCGCCGTGCGCCGTTATTTCGAGACACCGGCGAGCCGACCGGACGTGCTGCTGATCGATATTCAGATGCCCGGCACCAGCGGTTTGGATGCCGCGCGCGAGATTCTGGCCACGGACCCGGCCGCGCGCATACTGTTCCTGACCACGTTTGCGGACCAGTCGTATATCGCGCAGGCGATGGGACTTGGCGCCAAGGGCTATCTCATCAAACAGGATGTGGCGGCGGTCGGGCCCGCGCTGCAGGCGGTGATGGCCGGTCAGGTGGTGCTCGGCGCGGAAGTGCTCGGCAAGCTCACCGAACGAACTCCGGATCCTGCCGATTCCGACGATTCCAGAGATACCGCCGATTCCATCGAGGGCCTGCTTGGCGAGCGCGAACGTGAGATCACCGCGCTGGTCGCCGAGGGCCTCGATAACCGCGACATCGCCGCCAGACTGTTCCTGAGCGAAGGCACGGTCCGCAATCGCATCAGCGCGATACTGGACAAGCTCGGCCTGACCAATCGCACCCAACTCGCCATCCTCTGGCTCAACGCCCATAGGTGAGGGGGCTTTTGGTCAAGTAGGCCTCTCCCTCCGACATCGCTTCGCGATGCCACCTCGAACGCGATTCAGGACAGCTTGCAGCTGACCTCTTATTCGCTCGTTGTCACTCACCCTCGCCTAAAAACGCCTCCGGCGTTTTCTTCACGGCTCGGCTCATCAGAGGGAGGTTGTGAAAAACCAACCTCAGCTGTTTTTCATGACGATACTGTCGATGGTGTTGGCCACGCGCTCGCAGTCGTCGGAGCACTGTTCGAGGTGACGGTAGACGTCATGCCAGGCGAACACCTGCAGCGGATCGGTGCAGGTGGTGTGCAGCGTGCGCATCGACTCGATGAACAGGTGGTCGGCGTCCGTTTCGATCGTGTTGATGGCGAACACCAGTTCGCGCAACGTCTTGGAATGCCGGAATCGCGGCAGTTCGTTGACCAGCTCGCAGATGCTTTCCGTGGCGCGCACCACCATATCCGACATCTGGACCGCGTCGTCGCGCATGTCGGTCACGTTGTCGTAGTACATGCGGTTGAGCACGCCTTCGATGCTGTCGGTCACGTCGTCGAGCACGTGGCCGAGCTCGTCGATGTCCTCGCGGTCGAACGGCGTGATGAACGCGGTCACCAGTTCGTCCATCATGTCGTGGCGCACCTCGTCCGCTGACTTCTCAATCGCGTGCATGCTGTCCATGCGTTCGCGCAGCTGGCCCGGATTGAAGTCGTGCATGACCTCGGACAGCAGCTTCGCGGCCTGGCATGCGTAGTCCGCGCTGCGGCGGAATCCGTCGAAGTAGAACGTGTCTTTTTGTCTCGCCATGATGGGTGGATTCCTTTCTAGAACACGACCATGAACAGTTTGGCCATTACGAAGCTGATGAGACCGCAACCAGGGAAGGTGAACACCCAGGTGAGCATCATGTCGCGCACCACGCCGAAGTTGATGGCGGAGAGGCGGCGTACCGCGCCCACGCCCATGATGGCGCTGGTCTTGGTGTGCGTGGTGGAGACGGGGATGCCGAGCACGGTCATGACGAGCAGGCACAGCGCGCTTGACAGATCGGCCGAGAAGCCTTGGTATTTCTCGAGTTTCACCATGTCCTGGCCCACGGATTTGATGATGCGTTCACCGCCGACGGACGTGCCCACGCCCATGATGGTGCTGCACAGAATCATGAGCCAGATCGGAATCATCACACCGGTCACGCTGGGTTGGCCATTGCAGAACGCCATGCCGAGGAACAGCACGCCGATGAACTTCTGGCCGTCCTGCGCGCCGTGCATGAAGCTCATGGCCGCCGCGCCCACGATCTGCGCGTAGGTGAAGAACCCGTTGGTGCGGCGGCGGTCCATGCCAGCGCAAATCAGGGTCACGGCCTTGCATACCAACCAGCCGACGGCGAAGCCGAACAGGAGGCTTGCGACCAGACCGTAGAGCACCTTGACCCATTCTCCCATGTTGATGCCGCCGATGCCGCCTTGGATGGCGATGGCCGCTCCGGACAGGCCGGCGATCAGGCTGTGGCTTTCGGAGGTGGGTATGCCGAGCAGCGAGGCGCCCACGCTGTATACGACGATGGAGAACAGCGCCGCGCATAGGGCGATGAGCGCCGCGTTCGTGTCGCCGCCGAAATCGACCATGTTGCTGATGGTGGAGGCCACGGAGGCGTTGAGCTGCGTCATGATGAAGACGCCGAGGAAGTTGAAGATGGCCGCCATGATGACGGCGGAGCGTACGCGCATGCATCGTGTGGTCACGCAGGTGGCGATGGCGTTGGGTGCGTCGGTCCAGCCGTTGACGAAGATGACTCCCAGCGTCAGCAACGTTGTGACGGTCAGAGCCGGGTTGGAAAGCACTTGTTGGAGGAAATGCGCCAGTGAGACGTCCAAGGGGAATTAACACCTTCTTCTTCGGGGGCGGAAGCCGTCACACTGATTGTAACGGAAGAATGGCTACGTAGTTCCCATGGCGCGCGGGTTTTATGGTGTTGTTATGCTATTGCGGCCTGTCAGCAGCAACAACTGGTATTGGGGTGGAGACGGTCGTATTCCTCGCGGGCGCGAATGAATTCGACCTCGCTCATCGGTGTTTCGCCGGGATGCTCGGCCGCGAAATGCTCAAGATAATGGTCGTAGCGGGCCTCGCCGCTGATCTCACGCAGATACCAGACGATGCCGTGCCATACGGCAACGAGTTTGCCGAGCATTTTGTCTCCTTTCGCTGATTATTGGCTCCCCTTGAAAAAAGGGGAGCCAATGACGCACTACGCTGCAACCTGCCCGTTCCGCACAAGCTCATGCAGCTTGGCGCTGTATTCGCGCTGCACCTTCTTCTCAAGCGCGGTGGCGACCAGGCTGGAGGGCGCGAACCACTGGGATTCCACGAACGGCTCCTCGGACGTCGTTTCGGCACCGTACTTGCCAGCGGCGAACGTGCGCGCCACGACCACGATGCCGACTACCACGAAGACGCCCATCATGACCAGGAAGAACACGGAGAGCACGCCGTCCAGATACGCGTTGGACAGCGCGGCCTTGGCGTTGGTCAGCGCCTCGCCGGTCAGCTCGCCGGAGTCGATCTGCGCCTGATACTTGGAGGCGGTGGTGAAGTAGCTCAGCGGCCCGAAGATCTTCTGGAAGTCGGCGGTGAAGGTCACGGCGATGTCCCACACGAGCGGTACCACCGGTATCCACAGGTGCTTCCAGTAGCCCATCTTGGCCACACACACGGTGATCAGCACGAAGCAGGCGGCGGCGAGCAGCTGGTTGGAGATGCCGAAGATAGGCACCATCGCGTTGATGCCGCCGTTCGCGTCGGACACGCCCATCCACAGCAGTCCGCCCCACAGCGCGGTGGCGATCAGCGTGGTGATGATGTTGCCGGGCTTCCAGGTCGGGTCGGCGAACTTCTTGAGCTTGCGCACGTTGCCGAGCATTTCGCCGATCTGGTAGCGGGCCACGCGGGTGCCGTTGTCCACGGTGGTCAGGATGAACAGGGCTTCGAACATGATGGCGAAGTGGTACCAGAAGGCCATCGAGTCGTGGCCGCCCAGGTAGGACTTGAGGAAGTTGGCCATGCCCATGGCGAACGTGGTGGCGCCACCGGTGCGGGAGACGATGGAGGTCTCGCCGATGTCGGCGGCGGCCTGCTCAAGCGCCGCGGCGCCTTCGTAGGTCTTGGCCGCGCCGTTCTCGTCCACGGAATCCCAGGTGACCTGCATCTGGTTGCCTTCGATGTCGGAGACCTTCATCGACTCCACGGCCTTGACGGCGGCATCGGCCTGTTCGCCCGGCGTGGAGGTGGCGGAGATGCTCACGCCGGATGCGGCGGTGATCTGTGCGGCGGACATGTTGGTGGAGAAGTACACGCCCTGCGAGATGGTGATCGCGGCGATCAGCGCGATGACGGCGGTGAACGATTCGACGAGCATCGAACCGTAGCCGATCATGCGAATCTGGTTCTCCTTCTCCACGGCCTTCGGGGTCAGGCCGGAGCTCACCGCGCCGTGGAAGCCGGAGAGGGCGCCGCAGGCGATGGTGATGAACAGGAACGGGAATAGGTTGCCGGAGAAGGTCGGGCCGGTGGAGGTGGAGGCCAGTTCGGTCAGACCCGGCACCTTGACGGACGGGTTGGCGATGATGATGCCGATGACGAGCAGCACGAGCGTGCCGATCTTCATCAGCGTGGACAGGTAGTCGCGCGGGGTGACGAGCAGCCAGTGCGGCAGCGCGGCGGCGGCGAACGAGTAGATCACCAGGGCGATGACGAGCTGCTTGGCGTCCAGTGTGAACACGGCGGCCACGGCCGGGATAGAGGCGATCCATCCGCCGGCGACGATGTCGAGCACGAGCAGCACGAAACCGAGCAGCGTGGTCTCAATGACACGGCCGGGGCGCAGGAAACGCTGGTAGCAGCCCATGATCAGGGCGATCGGGATGGTCATACCGATGGAGAACACGGCCCACGGCGAGGCGGCCATGGCCTTGATGGCCACGAGCGCCAGGAATGCCATGGCGATGGCGGTCATCACCACGAGGAAGATGGATAGGATCATACCGCCGAACTTACCCATTTCATCAGTGGCCATCTGGCCCAGAGAGCGACCGCGGCGCTTGGCGGAGATCCACAGCACCAGCATGTCCTGCACGGCGCCGGCGAAAATCACGCCGAGGACGATCCACAGAGTGGAGGGCAGGTAGCCCATCTGCGCGGCCAGGATCGGGCCGACGAGCGGTCCGGCGCCGGAGATGCCGGCAAAGTGCTGGCCGAAGAGCACGCGGCGGTCGGTGCGTTCGAAGTTCGCGCCGTCATGCACGCGCTCGGCCGGGGTGGCGTTCGCGTCGTCGGTGCGCATGATCTTGATCTGGATGTAATAGGCATAGAAGCGGTAGGCGATGGCGTAGGAGCTCAGCGCCACGACCAGGAACCAGATGGCGGAGATCTGCTCACCGCGCGAGACGGCCAGAATCGCCCATCCGCAGGCACATACGATGGCGATGGCGGCCCACAGCAGGGCCTTCTTCCATGTCCATACCATTTTGGGACGCACGCCTACGGGCAGTCCCTTCGAATTGCGAATCACACGTTCGGCTTCGTCCGGCGTGTAATCGTCCTTGAATTCCAACTTGCCAGGTGCCGGGGCCTGGGCTGCGGCGGTGGTCATAATAACCCTCTGTTCCTCTTCAATAACCTTTGCGGGAAAGGTTCTCTTCATTGCGACCCTTTTGGGGTATCTCTCGTCTGCTTATGGCACTGGTTGGAAGCGTAGCCACGGCATGTAGCGCCTCAGGAAAATGTCCCAATATGTGAGCTTGGCCACATGTTCACGGACTGCGTTTCATGCCGATTACCCGGGATTCGCACCGCGATGTGCGAAAATGGACACGGTATCAATCAGGAGGTGCACAGTGGTTGTAAGCACGGATTCGAGCCGCACAATGCCCGATTGGGTGAAGTACGGGGTGTTCTGGCACGTGTATCCGCTGGGCTTCTGCGGTGCCGATATCAGGCCCGCCGGCCCGCGCCAGTTCCATGGCCGCGGCCTTGACGCGATAATTCCCTGGCTGGAGTACGTGCGCGATCTAGGCGCGTCCGGCCTGCTGCTGGGTCCGGTGTTCGAGTCGGCGACGCATGGATACGACACGCTCGACCATATGCATATCGATGTGCGATTGGGCGGGGATGCCGCGTTCGATCAGCTTGTCGCGGCCTGCCGGGACATGGGATTGCAGGTGATGCTGGATGGCGTGTTCAATCACGTGAGCCGCAATCATCCGGCCGTTCAGGCGGCGCTTGACGAGACCGCCGGACGCTTGAATCCGGCCGACAACCCGTGGCATGGTCTGGTCCGCGCGCATGTCGGTGATAATGGCGAACCCGCTTTGGATGTGTTCGAGGGGCACGGGGATCTGGTGGCGCTGGACCATTCGGCTGACGAGACCGTTGACTATGTGGTCCATGTGATGAGCCATTGGCTGGATCGCGGAGCCGCCGGCTGGCGCCTCGACGCCGCGTATGCCGTGCCGAGCCCGTTCTGGGCGCGCGTGTTGCCGCAGGTCAAAGCCGCACACCCGTATTCGTGGATTTTCGGCGAGGTGATCCATGGCGATTACCCGCGCATCATCGAGGAATCCACAATGGATTCGATCACGCAATACGAGCTATGGAAGTCGATCCAGCATGCGCTGGAGACGGAGAACTTCTTCGAGCTGGATTGGAACTTGAAGCGGCACAACGCGTTCCTGGATTCCTTCGTGCCGCAGACGTTCATCGGCAACCATGACGTGACGCGTATCGCATCGCAGATTGGCCCGGCCAAGGCGGCGTTGGCATTGGCGGTGCTCATGACGGTCGGCGGCGTGCCAAGCATCTATTACGGCGACGAACAGGGCTATGTGGGCGTCAAGCAGGAGCGTTTCGGCGGCGATGACGACGTACGTCCGAAGTTCCCCGGCTCCCCTGCCGAACTGTCCACGCTGGGAGAGCCGACATACCGGCTGCATCAGGCGCTGATCGCGCTGCGCCGTCGCAACCCATGGCTGCTGGATGCGCGTACCGAGGCCGTGAAGCTGGAAAACAAGCACTTCGTCTATCGTTCGACGAGCGCCGACGCCCAGCATTCCCTGACCGTGGACCTCAACATCGAGCAATCCCCCACTTTCACCATCCGCAACGCCGATGGCAGTACAGCGTATCAATGGTGAGCTCCCTCATCAGAGGGAGCTAACTCATTCACCTCTGAATGCCTCGGATCAGCAGGTCGAGCAGGTAACCGTACGACCGGTCGACCCGCTCGCGGCCGCGTGTGCGGGGTTGTGCGGAACGCAGTTCGAATTGGATGAACCCGTGTATGGACACCCAGATGGAGGATGCGATTAGATGGGGGTCATCGCCGCGGAATACAGATGCTGCCTGGCCGTATCGAATGATCTGCGTGATGGCGTCCAGGCAGTGCTGGGCCGAGTCCGACGCCTGCCCCATCCAGACCAGCGCGTAAATGCCGGGGGCGTCCAGCGCGTGTTCACGGTAGATTATGCCCGCCCTGCGCAGGCGCAGCACGGGGTCGGATTCGTCAATGGCGATGAGCTGTTCGCGCAGATCGGTGAAGTATGTGTCGATGAGCGCATCGCACACCGCCTGCTTGCCGCCGATGTGCTGGTAGATGCTGGTGGGCGACACATCGGCCTGTGCGGACAGCGCACGGATGGTCAGACCATCCACACCGTCCCGTTCCACGATCCGCCTTGCCGCGTCAAGGATTCTCCCGTGGATTTCAAGGGTGGGCGTGCGTTTGGATCGGGGCTGCGATTGCGTCATATCCGTTATTCTAGGGTGCGTACAGGCCATTACCGCCGTTTCGGCATGGCCACGATCACAACGACTGCGGCGATAAGTGCAATCGTCATGGCCGCTAGGCAGGCGAACAGGCATCCGCATCGCAAACACCGGCCTATAACACAATCAGGCCCGACGACCATCAAAGGTCGTCGGGCCTGATTCATACGCGCTGTCGGACTAACGGCGTCCAGACTTCATACGGAATGGCGCATTGTGGCGATTCTTCTTGGAATGACGGCGGTTCGGGCCTTCCGTGTTGCCGTATTTGGCGATCATGCGGCGTTCGTGACGCTTGGCACCTTCTGAACGCTCGTCGCGTACGATGCGGTTCTCGTTCTTGCGATGGATGCGCTTGCCGCCTTCGCCCTGACGGGTGTTGCGCATGGACTGTCTGCGGCCGTCATGGGAGCGCTCGTCATAGGAGAAGCCGTAATCCTCGTGGCTGCGTTCATTGCGGCGAGGCTTGCGCGGACGCTCGAAATCGCGGGAATCGGACCGTTCGAAATCACGGCCCGCATTGTGCCTGCGGCTGCCGAAATCATCGTTGCGACCGTATCCGGCCCTGTCGCGCTTATCGAACTTGTCGCCCTTGCCGTACCGATCATTGCGACGGTTCTTGCCGTGCTGGTCGCGGCCATTGTCCTGACGCTCGTCGTACCGGTTCTTGCCGTATCCGTCGCGACGGTCGCCCTTGCGGCGCTCCTCGCGGCGGTCATCGCCATGCTCGAACAGATAGTCGCGGCGCTCGGCCTCGGGGTTGCTCATGCCTGCACGGCGTTCCGCACGGTTGCGGTTCTTCTTCACGGCCTTCTTGCTGGCCTTGTCGCCGTGCTTGCGCTGCGGCTCGCCTTCGGCAACAAACTCGCCGCCTGCGTTCTCGTGCTGGAACTCGGTCTCGGCAACGTTCTGCTCGTCACGGTTGCGATTGCGATTGTGCTTGCGCTTGCCGCCGCGGCCGGACTCGTCGCCCGCCGCGTTCTTGGCGCCCCTGTTCTTGCCCTTGCGCGGGTTGCCCACGGGCTGCGACTTGTCGAGGCTCCAACCATCCACGCGCTCGGCGCGGTCGCCCACAAGCTCAAGCACTTCGGGCGAATCGTGGGTCACTTCGATCATCTTGGTCTTGATGCCGGCCTGGTTCAGCAAGCGGCGCGTCTCGCGGCGCTGCTCGGGCAGCACGAGGGTGACCACGTCGCCCGCCTTGCCGGCGCGGGCGGTACGACCGGAGCGGTGCACAAAGGACTTCGGGTCGGCCGGCGGCTCGACCTGCACCACGAGCTCCACGCCGCCGACGTCTATGCCACGGGCGGCCACGTCGGTGGCCACCATGACACGCACATCGCCGGAATCGAACGCAGCGAGGTTGCGATCGCGCTGGTTCTGGTTCAGGTTGCCGTGCAGCTCGGCGGCCGGAATGCCGTTCTGCGTCAGGTTCTTGGCGAGCTTCTTGGCCTGGAACTTGGTGCGGGTGAACAGGATGCGGCGGCCTTCGCCCGAGGCGAGCATGCGCACGAGTTCGTGCTTGTCGCCGCGCGTGGTTTCGAACACGTGGTGGGTCATCAGGTCGGGTTCGGCGGTGGCCGAATCGACCTCGTGCACCTTGGGATCGTGCAGGAAGGTGTTCACCACTTCATCCACGCCGTGATCGAGCGTGGCGGAGAACAGCATGTGCTGGGCGTCGGGCGAAATCTGCTCAAGCAGTCGCTTGACCGGTGGCAGGAAGCCCATATCGGCCATTTCGTCGGCCTCATCGATGACCACGACTTCGACGGACGAGAGCGTGAGCGCCTGCTGGCGCAGCAGGTCCTCAAGGCGGCCCGGGCAGGCGACCACGATATCGGCGCCGGCCTTCAGATCGCGGATCTGGTGGATGTACTTGACGCCGCCGTACACCGTGGTGGTGTTCATGCCGAACGTGTGGGCCAGCGGCATCAGCACGTCGTTGATCTGGTTCGCGAGCTCGCGGGTGGGGGCCAGCACCAGGCCGCGCGGGTGCGGTAGGAAGTCGTCGGCGCGGCGCTCTTCCAGGCTGGCCTTCTTGCGGCGCTTGATTTCCTTGCGGAACTCCTCCATCGCGATTTCGCCGAACGAATCGTAGGAACCGAGGCGGGTGACCAGCGGAATGGAGAATGCGAGGGTTTTGCCGGAGCCGGTGCGACCTCGGCCGAGAATGTCGCGGCCGGCCAGTGAATCGGGCAGGGTGTCGGCCTGAATGGGGAATGCGGTCTTCTTGTCATCTGCCGCAAGCACGCGCACCAGCGGTCCGGGTACGCCAAGTTCGCCAAAGGTAAGGGGGCGGGATTCCGCGCTGTCGTTCATCTGGAAATCAGCGGAATCGTCACGATCATCGAAATTATTACGGGGCACAGTGGCCTTTCATGTCAAAGGTTACGCAAATTACGCAAGCTTTCCGAGCTTAGCGTAAGCCCCCTACTTTGCTTGGTGCTCGCCACACTGTCATCCCACTCTTTACTTATGACCCCATGGGGCGGTAACTCGCCCATGGGGCGGCAACTTGCCCATGGGGCGGTTTGAAGAAATTGTGAAACCGCAGAATAAAGCCATTTTCACCTACCGCCCCATGAGGGTTTTACCACCCCATGGGATGTTTGCCGCCCCATGGGTTTTACCACCACGTAAGGCGAGCACCGCTCCATGGAACACGCAAATGGCCCCTACCCGTGAAGGTAGGGGCCATTGTGCAAAAGGGCTGAGCCAAAATACAGCCCAGTAGCCCTAAAACACACTACAAAATATCCGGATCGTCTTTGGCAATAGTGCCGGTTGCCTTGCCAATGGCCTTCAGGCCGTGGTAGGCCACAAGAATCACGATCGTGCCAATGGCAATGCCGTTGAAGGAAATGCCACCAACAGTGAACGCGAATTGGCCGATGGCAATGATCATGGTGATGGCTGCCACCATGATGTTCAGCGGCTTGTCGAAGTTGACCTTGTTCTCCACCCAGATGCGGATACCGATCATGCCGATCATGCCATACAGCAGCGTGGTCACGCCACCGAGCACGCCGGCGGGGATCGTGTTGATCACGGCACCGAACTTCGGGCACAGGCTCAGGATCAGGGCGAAGGCGGCGGCGCACCAGTAGGCGGCGGTGGAGTACACCTTGGTGGCGGCCATCACGCCGATGTTCTCGCCGTAGGTGGTGGTGCCGGAGCCGCCGCCGAAGCCGGCGAGCGTGGTGCCCAGGCCATCGGCCATGAGGGCGGTGCCGATCTGGTTGTCGTAGTCGCGGCCGGTCATTTGGGCCACGGACTTGACATGGCCGACGTTCTCAGCCACAAGCACGAGCACAACGGGGATGAACATGGGAAGGATGGAGAAATCGGCCTGCGGCAGGTGGAACTTCGGGAAGCCGATCCATGCGGCGTCGCCGATGGCGGAGAAGTCGACCTGGCCACGGATGCAGGCATATACATAGCCGATGATCACGCCGACCAAAATATTGAGGCGGCCCAGCAAGCCCTTGAACAGCACGGCCACGAGCAGCACGGCCAACAGGGTAACCAGTGCGGTGTCGGGCGCGGCTTGGAAGTTGGTCCACACGGAAGGTGCCAGATTGAAGCCGATGATGGCCACAATCGCGCCGTTGACCACGGGCGGCATGATGATGTCGATCCATTTGGAGCCGGCGTAATGCACGAGCACGCCAACCAGGGCCAGCAGAATACCGGTGACCATGATGCCGAAGCTGGCGACCGCAATGCCCTTGTTGGCGGTGGAGACCGCGGTGATCGGTGCAATGAAGCCGAAGGACGAGCCCAAATAGCTCGGCAGCACGTTCCTGTTGATAAGCAGGAACAGTGCGGTGGACATAGCCGTGAAGAACAGGGTGGTGGACGGGTCGAAGCCCGTCAGAATCGGCACCAGGAAGGTGGCACCGAACATGGCGATGACGTGCTGTGCGCCGATACCGGCGGTGCGCACCCAAGTCAGACGTTCATCGGGCTCGACTACCTCGCCGGGCGCCAGCGTCTTGCCGTCGCCATGCAATTGCCATTGGAAGATATTGGACATTACTACTCTCCTCGCTCTCGCTTGGGGCACGGCATTCACAACCAGCCGCACCACGCACCATTCTAGCTCACGAAGATTTTGTGAAGTCTCTCTTCCGGGAAAGGCTATTTGCCGTAATACTCCAGCAGGTGTGGGTCGACGGCCTGCACCACATCCACCAAATCGCCATTGGAGAGATACGGGCGCTTGAATTCGCGCCACGGCTCCACCTTGACCTCCCAGCGGCCGGTCGTCTCGTCGAGCACGGGCCGGGCGGTCTGCTCCCAGCGCACACGCTTGGAGGTGCGGCCGGTTTCCGGGTCGCGGCGTGTATAGTGCAGGCAGGTGCAGTTGGTGATCTTCCAGTCGTCCGAATCGGCGCGATGCAGGAATTCCTCGTCGGCCAAATCCTCGATGGTGAGCATCAGGGCGAGCATGAAGTCGCCGTGGGTGACCATGACCACGGATTCCGAATCGGATTTGCGGCTCAGCGAGGTCAGGATGTTGTGCACACGGTCCTCGGCCACATCGGCAATCGACTCGCCTGCCGGCGGACGCCAGTACAGCGGATCGGTGTTCTTGAAGTTCCAGTTGCGCGCGTAGTTGTTTTTGAATTCGTCCTTGGTGATGGTGTTGATCTCACCCCAAGAACGTTCACGCAGCACACGGTTCTCCTCCCATTTGGCCTTGGGCAGGGCCATGGTGGCTGCGGTTTCGCGGGTGCGCACGTATGGCGAGACCATGTAGCGGTCGAACAGCTGCTGCTGGCTGACCAGCCAGCGACCGATGCAGTCGGCCTGCTTGCGCCCGGTGGCGGTGAGTCTCCAGGAGCGATCGGGCACAGTGACGTTGTCCTGCGTGTACAGGGAATTGTCGCCCTGCTCGCCCGCCTGGACGATGACGTTCGCTTCGGATTCGCCATGCCGGATTACGTATAGATCGAGCGGCATGCTCATATATGTTCCCCTTTCGTTATTGGTTACGTTGTGTTGTTTTCTGTTGTTTCCTACTTGACTTGCGTGATGGTGTTCCCCTTGACCATGAACGCGTGCCGGGCCATGTCGATCATCGGCTGATCGAATTTGGAGTCGGTGTAGAACTCGTCGATGACGACGTCCGGACCGTACAGTTCGCGGAACCGTTTGGCCTTGTTGGTGCTGAAGTTGAGGTACGTGACCTTCATCGTCCCCACATCCACCTCGCTGGCCACGAGATTCCTCACGCCGAGTCTGCGGCAGGCCTCCCCCACCGTCAGATCGAAGGATGCGGTGAGGATCACATCGTCCGACTCAGGCTGGTACCAAGGCTTGATACGTGCGTAATATCGGTCCCAGAAATCGTCCACGAGCTGTTCGACGCTCGCCACCCGTTTGGATCGGCTCAGTTCCGTGAGATAGCCTTCGGTCATCTTGCCCACGCCGTATTCCATCTGTTCAAGCGTGGCCCGGCCAAGCTTGTATTTGACCGCGTACCGCAGCACGGGGGCGATATAGCGGAACACTTTCGGGTCGTGGCGGGCGGAATACAGGTACAAGTCGAACAGGCTTTCGCCATCATAGATGGTTCCGTCGAAATCGAATACGCGCATACCTTCTGCTTCTACTCTGTTATTCCTTGTCTAAGGCTAATCTCGGTAAGCCGGCGAAAGCGCAAATACGCAGTGAATTTCACATGAACACTGTTTTTTGGATTGATTTCGGTACAGGTAACGTACACTGGTGACAGCGTGGAAGGAGGTGCGTAATGGCGACGTCTGAAATCGAACAATGGTGGATTGATAAGTTTCAGGAGAACCTGGGTCCGATTCGCAAGGTAGCCGGATGGACGACTCAGCAACTGGCCGACGAGCTGGGAGTCGCGCGACAGACGGTGTCTAACTTGGAGACCGGCAAAAGCCCGATGACCAAACTGCAGTATCTCGCTTTACGTACGGTGTTCAGCGCCGAGATCGCACGTCGTGAAGACCGCGATCTGGCACGCATCATCAAGACTTTGGTCGACGATCCCATTGAGCAACGCATTCGCGAACGGCGCGCCCAAGAGCAAGACGGCGAGGCCGTTGCCGACAATGCCCCAGTCAATACAGGCTGTGGCAACGCTGCCGACAACGCCGCCACCGAGAAACGCAAGCCCAGTGCCGCCACATTGAAGGCTTCAAAGACTGCCGCAACGGGCAAGCCCACGCTCAGCACGGCGATGCAGGCTCTCGCCGTCATCACCGGCGCATTGGCCAGTGGAACCGCCGCCGGCATCATCACCTACTTGATGTTCCCGGACGGCGGCCCGAACAAGCGCTGAGTCGCCGAAATATCGAAACGGATTGAACAACCCAGTTCGAAGCCCTGAGCACCATTTTGTCCGTGTCGCACCAGCGTTTCCCTCATTATCAGCTGTTTCGAGTTGCATGAATGCACCGTTTATAGGCCGAGAATTTCGTGCTTTTTTGCATCAAATTCTTCTTGGGAGAGAATGCCGATATCAACCAATTCCTTCAATTTCTTCATCGCCTCGACTTGTTCTTCCACAGACATGGATGCCGTGTGAGAGGCGGGAGCAGCGGCTTCCGGTGCCGGCGCAGGTGCCGACGCTTGAACCGGGGCGGCGGTCATAGGATTGATGGCTTGCGCCATATTCATACCAAGCAACATGCCGCCATCGCCAAAGCCGTTGTCTTGAATACCTTGCGCAATGCGCTGCTGGGCAGCCATATTGCCAGCTTGTTGGGAAACGCCCTCGTATGCGGCAACATTCATCTTATTCGAGGCGAACTGCTGCACGAGCTGACGTGATTGCTCGGTGAACTCGATGCTTTCGATGCCCACGCTGGACACTTCAAAGCCAAAACGATCATTCCATGTACCGGCATTGGCTCGATCGCCACGCACGCATGCTGCGATGTCATTCGCCTTGCCGGGCAATTGCGAAATACGATATTCATTGGACAACGAATTGATGGCCACAATAAACGACTGTACGAATTCGGACAGAATCTGCCTACGTGGCCCTTCATCATCGAATGAATACGACACGGTAGTGGCAGGCACAAAGTTACGAACGAATCGAACTGGATCAGTGACCTTTAGCGACATGGATCCGCGTGCGCGAATTTCCAAATCGACGCCATAGAACCGGTCGTTATACACCAGCGGCGCAGAAGTGCCGAATTTGATGCCACGAATCTCACGCAGGTTGACGAAGGCCACATATTTGGTGCGGCCAGGCTGACCTCCGAAAGTGAATCGATCGGCGACCTGGTTGAAGAACGATCCGATGCCGTCTCCGGCGAGCACGCTCTGTTCCCCGTTGCGATATTCATAACCGCCCGACTCGGTGATGACGTTTTCGATACCTGTTTCAGAGAAAATGAACGCCGCAGTATTCTCTGGCACATAGATACGCGAACCATTGGTGATTATTCCCTCGGAACCGTATTCATTCGAACCGCGATCGTTGTTGCTTCCGCGGGGAATGCCCGGCACAACGACGGTGTGTTCCGTGAACGGACCAGCAGTGATGATATCACGCCACAGGTCCGCGAATGTACCGCCGAGCGCGCCGGCGAACGCCTTAATAACTGCCATCTGTTTTTCCTCGATATCTCATGCATATGGCCGGTCTTGCGACTATGCAATCGCAAGACCGGCCGTTATGCTGGCATGTTGGTTATAGCTGCGTTTCGCGATCGCAGTATTCGCATCGAACGACTTCTTTGCGATGACCGGAAAGCGGAGCGCCACAACCTTCGCAATTCACCGAAACCACGGGTTCGGTAATCCCAAGCCCACTACGGAATGCGCCAAAAGTGTCTTTCAGTGTCCCGGCCAGAGCCTCCGTTCCGGGGATGGCCTTGTTGAAGGCCGGCTCATCCATTGGCGTATACTGTCTGCCGCGTATACCCATATACCGTCATCGTCCCTTTCTTGGAAAACCGTTACCTCGATACGCCAGTCTGATCACTGGCCCACCGATGCGAGCTTCTGCGTGCATCGAGTCATGACCTCGGTGTAGTAGGCCAAATCCTCACTGCTGAGGGAGTTTTCGTCAATGGCGTCTACCTTCTGGGAGAACTCAGAGTAACGCTTCATCATGCTGGCATAGTCGGTAGCCATGCTGACCACGTTATCGGATTTCTGATATTTGTTCATGAAGGCAACATACTCATCGATAAAGGCCTCGTAGCTGTCCATCGTGGACTTGAAGTCAGCACTGTCATTGGTGTTCTGCTGCGCCTTCTGATCCGAAGACTGGCCGCTCTGCTTGTTGGCATCGCTGGAATCAGTGCCCGTATCAGTGCTCTTATCATCCTGCTTCGCGGCGTCGCCGTCCGTAGACGTATCTTCCTTCTTTTCCGGAACCTGGATAGTGATGGACATGATGGTCTCGTCGTCAGTGTCACGAGAAACGCTCACACTGTATCCATCGGCGTTCTTGGCATTGAAACTGTCAGCGGACTTGTTATAGTCCACGGTGAAACCGTTGTCTTGCACGGACTTGACGTAGTCGGCATACTGCTTGGCGTCGGTGCCGCACACCTCGATGGAGAAATAGTCCGAAGACTCGCTTTTAATTTCACCCTTTGTGGATTTCGGCTGCGGCAGCAGCGCCGCGATATCCGACTCCGGCCATGAATATGCTTCGCACTTGGTGGCGAGCGATGCTTCCAATTCCGCCCGATCAGCCTTGGCCTTCGCGCCGTCACGAATTACGAACACGCCACCGATTACCAGACCCACAACGGTGATACCGACTGCCACCCAGGCCAGCACTCGGCCTTGCACCTTGCCACTCGGGCGGGTCACGTATACGGCGAAGCCTGAGAGCAGTGCCGGAATCACCGTGGCGAACAGCAGTCCGCCCCAGGATCGGCCAGAAACATCCACAAATTGGGCGAGTACGAACAACACTCCCCAAATAATGGCGAACACAGCCAGCTTGGAAGTCTTCTTCACCCCTTGTGCATTCGGAGCAAGCACGGCAGGCGCAGCGGCACCAGCAAAACCAGTGGCAGCACCGGCACCATGTGTGGCGGGTGCAGGAGCCACACCAATACGCTTGTCCAGAGCGGCGAGGAACTCATCAACGCGCTTGGCGCTTTCGTTTCCAGTCGCCTCCAGACGAATGGCGGCCCCTGCCGCACCCTGCGGGACTACGGTTAGCGTGCAGTTCACCCCATCATAGGAGTGGAAGGAAAACGCTCCGGTCTGGGTGTTTTCGTTATCCAAGGTAAACGTGGCGCCAGTAGTCAGCTGGTCGTGAATAACTTGGAACAGCTGTTGCGGACTGACCGCATATACACGATCAAATGGCGCGCCGGCGGGCCGCTGCGATGCCGTAGCCGGAGCCATCGGAGTGGTGGTAGCACCATCAGACGCTACGTTCGGTTGGCCAGCCGGTACAGTATTCGGCACGGTAGGCGCATTCGCGCGATCTTCCGGTGCGTCATTCGTGCCTTCGGACGGTGGAACCGGCTGAGGTTGTTGATCAAATGGCGTTGTCATGATGCCCTTCTTTCCTTAAGCAGCAGCATTACCAGCACAGAAGAGGCAAGCCCGGCAACCGTTACGGTCAATCCGACTGCCATGGCAAGCCGGTATCGTTCGCTCATCATTGCGTCCCTTCTTATTGCTCGCTTTGCTCTGCGATACATCGAAACCAGTGTATGGCGTTGTTATTATGTACGCAAATTAGCATTTTGTATGCATGTTAGCTTTATTGTCGATGCTTGATACCGCGCATGAACATCCTTTCCGCCACCGCACCTACACGGATGGCATCGACCATTGTCGGCGACACGCGCGGGCCATACATCAGCTGACAACTGAATTTTTCGGCGTGTTTCCGAAAAGTCGGCGTCCTGTACGCTGGGAATCGAGCAACCGCGTACGATGGCGCAGCACAGCACCCGCAACACAGCGACAAGGAGCATAGGCAATGGCAGACATCCCCGAAGAACATTTGACCGAGGAACTGCTGGATCGGCTGCTCGCCAGCGCCAGCATTGAGCAGTATCTCGATGAGGGACTCGTCAGCGCACGCACGCTGACCGACTATCTGTTCGACCGTATGGAAGCCCATGACCTGAGACGAGCCGACGTGGTGCGGGCATCCGGCCTCAACGCCACAGTGGTTTATGACATTTTCTCCGGCAAAAGCCGCCCCGGCCGAGATCACGCCATTATGCTGGCTTTTGGTCTCAAGTGCACATTACGTGAAACCCAACGGCTACTTCGTCTTGCAGGCGTTTCCGAACTGTGGTGCAAACAGCGACGCGACGCGATTATCATCTGGTGTATACGCAATGGATTCGACCGCATTGCCACGGACGACGAGTTGTATCGTATGGGAGAGGCGACGTTGCTACCGGCCGATTGACGACATTCGGCCCAACAACACTCACCAGTGAGACGCAAGTAAGAGGGCATCAAGGAGAGACATGGACGATAAGCAGGCGATGCATGCGATGAGCATCGACGATGCGTACCATGTCGAGCGTACGCTCGCTCGCGGACCTTCCGGCGTCACCGAACTGGTGAGCATTGACGGCAACGGCCCGTTCGTACGCAAGAAGATTCCCTCTCCCCTAGCGCAACGCAATGTGTGGGCGGCGCTCAGCGCCTGCCAGAGTAATCGTCTGCCGCGTGTGGAAGCGACGTACGAGCTGCCCGACCGGTTCGTCATCGTCTACGATTACGTGCCGGGCAGCACGCTTGCGCAAATTGCGGAGGAAAACGGGCGGCTTGCACCGAATGTGGCCGTGCAGCTTATCGACCAAATTTGCGAAGCCGTGCAGGAGCTTCACCAGCACGGCGTTATCCACCGCGACATCACGCCGGCCAACGTCATCGTGGCCCAGGATGGCGCGCATCTCATCGATTTCGGCATCGCGCGCATCCGGTCAGAGGCAAGCAACCGTTCACGGGATACCACGGCGCTTGGCACCTACGGATTCGCCTCGCCTGAGCAATATGGCTTTGCCAAAACCGACGCGCGTTCCGACGTATTCTCGCTGGGCCGGCTACTCGGATTCATGCTGACCGGCGTATATCCCGATGCCAGCGACTACGAGCAGCGACTTGCCGATGATGCCGCAGTACCGGCTCGACTACGCGCCGTCATCGGCTATGCGTGCGCATTCGAGCCCAGCAAACGGCCACAGAGCGTCCAAGAGTTTCGCCAGGCGCTGTTCTCCCAGTCCAATCCGCCCATACCGAACGCATCATCGGCAAATCCGCCATCAACGAGAACAACGAACGGCAGCGCGTCGGCGTCTCGACTATTCCGGCGTCTGCACTTGAGCAAACGCGCCATCGTGCTGTGGTCCATTGCCGGAGCGGCACTGATAATCGCCGCCATTGCGGGAGGCATTGTGTTGGCAGGCCAACTTGGCATTATCGGGTCGGCAACATCACCCGATTCCTCGACACAATCCAGCAGCCAATCAACCGATAAGGCCGATGGCGGGCACTCCTCGAACGGGTCAGGAACCGACAATGCCAATGGCACGGGCGGAGTAGGCGGCACTGACGGCGCTGATGGAGACAATCAAGACACCGTCACCGACAATCCTCTGAAAATAGTGGAATCCGGCTGGTCGGCGGACCAGCAAGGGTATGTCCACTACGCTTTCGCCCTGCGCAACACCAGTAAGACCCAGCAGGTGCAGTATCCGCAGATTACCATTACGGGGCGGGCCAAAGACGGTTCCATCGTGTTCTCGCAGACGCAAGCACTGAATATGGCATTCCCGAATCAGACTGTATATGACGCCGGCCAAGCGGGCGAGGGCACGGCCCCGGCCACCGTAGATTTCGTTGTGCTTAGCCCTGATACGTACAACGTCACCGAGGCTCAAGGAACCGCTACCTTCCCCATCAGCGGAACATCCAAAATAGACAACAGGGACGGCGGCACGACGTTCAATGGCGAGGTCCACGCCGTGGCAGATGGATTCAAGCCATCCGATGGGCAGCAAATCAAGATTTCCCTAGTACTGCGCAACGCACAGAACGCAATCATCTATGGAGATATCACATTCGTGGATTGGCCGGGCAATGGCCGATCCGCACCATTCTCGATCACCGTTTACGATCTGCCGAAGTATGCATCTTACGATCTGTATGCGCAAATCTGGTAGTTGACTTTGCGCCTGCGAGGTGGCTGTCAGGCGACTGTCAGGCTTGTGTCCGAGTCACCTGTGCACTGGTGTTGTGGCGCGCCTGGCCGAACAGATAGATGCCGATGGGCAGAGTCAGCACACCGCCGATGATGAACACCAGCGAAATCGGGATCACGTCGGCCAACGGCGCGAAGATCAACATACCCAGCGGCATGCTGAGTGTGCTCATGGTGGTGTCAAGGCCGAATACACGGCCCACCATCTTCTCATCGGCCTCGGTCTGGATGATGGTGCGCATCGGGCCCATGCAGATGGCCGAAGCCAAACCGTTCACCACATCAATCAGCAAATACGCCAGCAGATTGTGAACCACGCCAAGACCAACGACGGAGACGCCCACCAGAGTGATGCCGAAGGCGACCACGCGCATGTTGTTGCGGATGAGCTTGGCACCGATGGTAGACATCAGCGCGCCGCCGAGCAGCATACCGATGCTCCATCCCAGCTCGTTGGCGGCGAGTTTATCGGAGGCGGTGGTCAGGTTGATGAATCCGAGATTCAAATCGATGCCCTCATATTCGCGGGTCATGAGCAACAGCGTAAGGTTCATCGGCGCCACGGCCACGAAGCACACCAAGGTGTCACCGAGCACCACGTTGCGCAGGTTCGCCCGGTGCCATGTGTAGCTGAAGCCATCTTTCAAGTCAGCAAACACACGACGGACGCCGGCAATCAGCGAACGATCAGCATTGGCATCCGACATCGGTTCGAGTGCGGGTTGCCCGCTATTCTCCGCTTCAGCCATACGCCTCGCAACATGTTCCGCGCTCTTCTTCGGCGCTTTGATCAACGCCACAAAGCCGACGCCGATAATGGCCGTGGTCACATCGACTAACAGAATCGACCACAGCGGCACTGTGTTGATAAGCACAGCAGCCACCGCAGGTGCCACAATCATATTTGCCGAATTAATCACGCCGTATATTGAGTTGACGCGCAATAGTTTGCCCGAGGGAACAACATCCGGTATGAACGACTGCACAGCGGGCATCTGCACACCGCCGCCCGCCGAACGAATGAACAGCACCACGAAAATCATGGTCAGACTCACCCATCCCATCGCGAAGCTCAGCGACAGCACGACGGTGACCACAGCAATCACCATATCCGGCAGCATAATCAGCAACTTGCGACTGTGACGGTCGGCCCAGGAGCCGCCGAAAATCGAGACGATCGCCTGCGGCATCACGCCAAACAACGTGGCCAGCAGCATACCCATGCCGCTGTTCGTCTGCATCACAATCCACCACCAGATGGCATATTGCACGATGTTGGAGCCCAGCAGTGAGAACGCCTGGCCAGTGAGTAGAAGCACTACACGGCGGATCCACGCACGCTCGGATTCCTCATTGGCCACTGCTGCGGCATAGGCGGCACCGGGTTTGTTCGCGCTATGGACCGCTGCGCGCGCATTCACATTGTCATCGTCGGAAACCTCGGGTGTTTCGCGCACAGTTGGTTCAGTTGTTTTTTGACTAGAAGACATACGAGTGTTCTCAATTCTTCAATTCCACTACAAAGGTCACATCACGGCATACGCACGCCGACGCGCGTATGCGTGCACGACTCCAGCAACGAGCCGTACCCGCCGTTAGATGGCA
>OKVR01000070.1_pt1 | contig 83115 bp, 77 predicted proteins | sample 1606891 | NCBI WGS metagenome assembly OKVR01 (sample SAMN03281011, study PRJEB24777) | human gut metagenome | isolation source: fecal sample PR176 from 1 month old male Indian infant, caesarean delivered... | place: Singapore | collected 2006-01-13 | reverse complement strand
AAAAGTCCAGCATTTTGGCCGTCAGCCCATTGCACTCTCTATTCTAACAGCTTTAGCAACAAGATGGATATAGACACGACTGGCTGTCGTGTACTTTACCCATAAATACATTGTAGTAGCATTTTGGGAGTCAGATAAAATATTATGTAACGAGGTTAAAGGATGTATCCTAATGTAACAGGTGCATTTGCAATAATCACTGTAAATGGTATGTTCTTAATAGGATATAATTCATGGAGAGGTCAATGGGAGTTTCCAGCCGGAGGAATTGAAGAAAAAGAAACAGCAAGGCAAGCTGCAGTTAGAGAGCTATTTGAAGAAACACATCAAACAGTGGATAAATTAGTATTTAAAGGGCTGTTTAAAGTAAAAACAGCAAAAAAGGATATAATATACCAAGCTGCGTATTATGGAAAATTAGATGCTCTCAGGCCGTTCGTAAGCGGAGCAAATGACGAAATGGCAGAGATAATGTTATGGGACGGGCTGGAGGATATAGGCTATGTTGAAAGGGTGGTTTTTCTATGCCCGTTCCTGGGACTTTAAATAAAATGCTACTTACGATTATCAAAAATAAAGATAAGCTACAGATAGTTCACAGCCTTCTTTTTTACCGGTTTTGACTCTTCCGGAAACTTCAGGCTGTGAATCTTCGGTCAGACGCTCATGGCTGTCTATTCCCATAATCCTTTCCAGCAGATAGCATCTCTCTCCGGTCTCCTTGCGTTTAAACAGTGTTATCGGAACGAGACTTTACCCAGTGATGTAACTAGTTTCTTTTGGCCTGTTTTTACAATCTCACAGTCTTCCAGGGTCTCTCGGATGATATCCAGCCCAAGCAAAATCACCTCGTCACGGATTCCATAGATAAATGCTGCCATATCCTTTGGATTCTTCATAAAGCCTTCGATTTGTGTCGTTTGGTTTCGTCGCCAATATAATAACACAAAACTGGTGTTTTTTACGCTAGCTATCACGATATTTGGACGGACCGCAAAAAGATACACCTCTGCAGAACTATTGAAAGAAAAGCGAATACCATAGGCTACTCTCTTATTTTCGATCATTTTAACCCTATATATTTGTATACTGCGAGAGAAACTGATTCAAGATGCTTATAACGGCCTGTTGATCTGGATTTTCCTATCGGCCCTTAAAGCTTCCATTATAGAGAATACCTTATCATGCGGTATATACAGTTCATTTGAAATTTGATATGTTGTTGGCGTATACCCGTGTTTTTTCGTAAACTCCTCTGTAAATAACAAAACTCTGTCTCTATTATTATTCATAGCAAAATACCTCGTATATCCATAATATACGAAAAGTATTCACAGAAATAGTTCTTTTATTCAAAAACTGTTACAGATACAGATATGAATATTCGGTTAGACGCCCGAGTTCTTTCGTGCGAAAGTATTACTATCGGTGCTGCCAAACCAGCCGCCAATCCCTGAAAGGTGCGTTTATAACAGGACTTCCTAAAATTATCATGATCGCGAAATACCTGCCAGCCTGCCTCGGTAAAAAACAGATTATATTTCCTGTTGTTATGCTCATTGCAAACCTGCTTCACCCAACCTTTTTGCTTCAGCTTACGGATAATCTGACTGTATACACTTGAATTGTGCTCTGCTCTATTATATACGAAAATAAATTCTCCTCCTCCATCCATTCGACATTTATTTACATTTTTTTCCATTTCTGCTATAATCCATTATGGAGGGTTGCACAAATGGTAAACAATAAAATCTTAATGTATATGAAGCTAAAGGATATTAATAAAACACAGCTATCTGCTTTAACAGGTATCCCAGCTACCACTCTTAATCGAATTATCAACGGAACTGTCATCAATGTAAAAACCGCTTACATGGAGACCATCGCGAAGGCACTGGGAACGACGATCTACAATCTATTTGATTTACCAGAACTGAACCAACCTCTCATTACTGCATTGAGACCCGAAGAAGCAGGAACCGTAGTCGAAAAGCTGTTATCTGAAGAAGAGTCGCTGCTGCTCTACTGGTTCCAAAACTCATCTCAGGATTCCCGCGCCTCGATCTTAATGAAGGCTAGAAATGAATATTACGTAACACAGAGGGAAATCAACGAAAAGCTGTCGGTCGGTAAACCTTTTGTGGCTGATACTGAGGATTACAATCAAATTGAATTCAATTTTAAGCATCCGAATTAGCCGGGTGCTTTTTATTTCTGATTCTTTACGATTCTCTGAACGGACTTCTTCCGGCACATGGGGAACCATATGCTGGAAACTGCAAATCGCGCCCGATCGCTCAGGCAGAATACTCCCCATTGTACTCATCACATCCGGTAACCGCAGCAAAATCGATATGATACGGGAAGTAGACATTTCTGCATTGCGGCAGACTGTCCTCCAGAAAACAGAGGATATCCTCCGTCATATTTTTCGAAAAATACTTTTCATTTAACACTCCGCTCATAACAGCATCATCGCCGATATACTGTACAAGCAAAAAACCGTAACTCGGTTCTGCAATCACCAAATCATGGAGAGAACCGCCAAAGTCTTCATTTTTGCTGTCATAGAAACGGATCATACAAGAGCTTTCGGCCGAAAAAAATTCTGCGTCAAAAGAATGTCCGCAGCTCTCAAACGTCTTTTTCATTTGAGCCTCCTTATTCTGTGATTGATTGAACTCTTCTGGATTCTATTATAGCCTATACATGAGAATCAGCCAATCACAAATTGCCGTCTCTGCTTCCAGAGTCCGCAAACCATGAAGATTGCCCCAATGTCACGCTGCAATGGAAATATATTAGTCAATGCAACCGAAAGTTGCCCGTCAGGCAGTTACAGCAACTGGGCCTTATGTGATAGACTAAAATGGTTGAGGAGGTAATAACAAATGCGTTTAAGACGACGAATCCTAAGAATTATACTATTTCTGCTGGCAGTACCTGTAATCCTCTGCGGGGCCTTATATGGCTTTCATAAAATCAGTCTATGGGACGAAAGCAGAAACTATCCGCCTGTCGGAAAAATGGTGGAAGTAAATGGCCACCAGATGCATGTGTATGGCGAAGGCAATGGCAATGAAACACTTGTATTTCTGTCCGGCTCGGGAACTGCTGCCCCTGCTCTGGATTTTAAGGCGCTCTACAGCAGATTAAGCGATCAGTACCACATCGTAGTCGTGGAAAGAGCCGGTTATGGGTTCAGTGAGACCGCAGACGTTCCCAGAGATATCGATACCGTGCTGGAGGAGACACGCTCGGCCCTGACGCTGTCCGGGGAAAATGGTCCCTATATTCTGTTTCCTCACTCTTTGTCCGGCATCGAAGCGCTCTATTGGGGACAGAAATATCCCGATGAGGTAAAAGCCATCATCGGCCTTGATGCCGCAGTGCCCACCCTTTATCTTTCCTGGGGAAAGCAATTGCTGGAGGACACCGCCGATCATATGAAACTCCTTTCGTTCTTTTACCGGTCCGGTCTGGTGCGGCTTCAGCCTGAAATCTACAATACGGACCCGGCCATGACTATGGATGTCTTATCTGATGAAGAAAAGGGAATGTACAGAGCGGTTGTTATGCGCAGCTTTATGACCGGCAGCATGGCTGACGAGGCCAGATCCTGTTATGATAATGCCGTAAACGTTGACAGTCTGGGTAAACCCGTAAAAATCCCTGTTTACTATTTCATTTCCGATGGTTCCCAGATAACTCCCGGCTGGCGGGATACTGTAACAGATTATCTTTCATCCTTTGAGAATGCCCACTATATGTTTTTAGACTGCGGCCACTACGTTCACGACGAAATGCCGGATGTGATCGCAGGAGAAAGTATAAATTTTATGAAATCTCTTACAAAATAAGGGGAACACACCTTCAATATGACAGGCTTCTCTACTCACCGCCCTCACTTTTTGTATCCATTTCGTTCATTGTATGTTAAAATCATTTTAATCAGTTCGATACCTGTCTTATCACCCCCATTCCGTCCCGTATATCACAAGTTAGGTCTCCATGATATAGATGTGGAGCAGACGGTTAATAGCCTTAGGTTTACGCCGATGGAATGGAAAAGATAATGTTGCCTATGTTCTGCGAAGGCATGTAATTTCCAATAAGGAGATCTTATGAAATCACAACTTACCTACCATTGTCACATGAAAGAATGGGAATTATTGAAACGCTTCTCATCTTCGCAGACAGCACGTATGGACTCCTGGTAAATAATCAGCCTTTACCACAATAAAAATGCAATTCCCGGAATCAGAACGATAAAAACTATAGAAAACGGAATCTATCGGTTTCAATGCACATTTCGCGTAGACTGCTCCGACTCTCTGCTTGAATTAACCTATATAAGGGACAGGTTTTTAACGTTCATTCACGCGCTTATCCTTATAATCCTGGCCGGTATTTCATGTATTGGCATCTTCAGTTTTACGCTTCCCGGCTTTTTTGGCGGGCTATGCGGTCTAGCGGTTTGTGTCCTGCTGATTTTTCTTCAGAAGCAGTTGAAAAAGCAGGCTTTCTCTAATATGGATAAATATATACAGACGTTTATTTTATCTGAGAAATCCTGACTTACCTTCCAGTGGCTTATCCTGCCCTTTATGCATGCTGCTGATGCTCTAATGTACCTGTATTCCCCACCGCTACCGTGTTGACACACCGGTTCTTTTTGTCGGCTGCGTGCTGCCTCCCCTGCAAAATCATAGGTAAAAAAACAACTATACAAATTCGTTCTATATCAAATACAGCAATACTCCGATAGAATACTCTTGAAAGGAGATGATAGAATTGAAATACGAAAACGGCAGAGATCTCTTTCCCGAACGGCTATTAAAGCAAATACAGAAGTACGTATCCGGCAAGCTGGTCTATATCCCATCGAGTGACAAAAAACGTGCATGGGGCGAGACGTCGGGATATAAACAGTATCTCATAGAACGCAATCGTGACATCAAGTCAAAATTTAATGCGGGCGCCAGCGTTGAACAGTTAGCTGATGAATACTATAAATGCCCTTATGGCTCTTGACCCGCTGCTGCGGCCCTGAAGAAAACATGAAATGGCGGATTAATGAGGAATGGTTTGAGAAGCATGTAAACGAGCTATCGGAGGTTCTTAAGAAAGAAACGGATATGCCCCCATTAATCGTCCACTACCTGATCGAGGACGGCAAAACCGAGGGGAATTCGAGTTAAATGACGGCAATCATCGACTGGAAGCCTATTCCCGCCTTGGAATCGAAGAATACTACGTAATTATCTGGATTACAGAGAAAAATGAGTATGATTTATTTCTGTCTGCATACTCCCAGTATTTTAAATGACACCGGGAGACACTTCATAAATGGAAAAGCCAGGGAACAGCTGAGTGCAATCCCTCTCCGGTCCCCTGATCTTTTACCATTTTAAGGCGGCAGTTTCAAAAACTCCTGCCGCCTTTCCGCCGGCTTCTCAGCCGCGCAGTGCTCCCTTTTCGTCTGTCTCCAGCGTAATCTTCCCGGTAGCCATTGCCCCGGTTTCATCAAAAAAGTATGCGCTGTTATCGACCACCTGAAGGCCTGTAACCATGGCATTGTCCTCGCCTAAATAATACCATTTCTCTTTACTCAGCACCCACTGGCTGCGGTAGGCGTATCCCGATTCATTGAACCAGTACCATTTACCGTCGATCTTTTCCCAGTCATTTTTCGTATAGCTTCCGTCGTCATGGCGGTACCAGCGGCCGTACACATCTTCAATCCAGCCTGTCTTTGCCTTTCCCGTAACCCAGGTTTTCATAAATTCAGCAGGGTCTTTGTACAGCCGTTTGATCCCCTCCGTGGAGCTGCCCCAATCGGCCAGCTGAAAATGCGGCTTGTCCACGATCGATTTCCAGTTTCCACCCCATATGAGGCCCAACGACACACCTACCGCGCCGGCTTTTTCGAAAAAGCCGCCGGACTCGTTATAGGCTCCCTGCCCGTCATTTCGATAGATGTCAAAGGCGGTTCCCCACTGATGAAACGAACTGTAAGAGCTTCCCGGCGCATTGGTCACGATACTGCCTGGTTTTGTACGGCCCTGTGCGTAAAGCGCATCCTGCTCCGCTCTGGTGCGCAGCGTCTCGCCTATTTTAACTGCCAGTCCCTGTTTTCTGCACTCTTCCACCATATTGGCGGCCAATACCTGCAGACGGGGATGGCACAATGTGATATCTTTCATCTGATTATCTCCTTTCCTCATGTTTCCGGCCGAAGGGAGGCTGACGTCTTCCACTGTTGAAAGCCGCTCCTTTCATGCGCAAACATAAGCGTCTCTAAGATATCATATGACAGTTCGTGGACAGTCGTGTCCCGGCTCACGTTAGCGGTCGTCTCATACTAGTATAGCGTTTCGAAATTAACCAGACTATAAACTTGTCTATATTTCCGATAGCACCGGACTAAAAGCCTCAGCGTAGCCCGCTACGCCTACGTTTTTAGTCCGGCACTCTCGAAAATCTATCCTGCGTTTTTAGTCTGGTTAATTTCGAAACGCTATACTAGTCTGTAACGGGGCCGCTCCTCTCCGAAAAGCCAGTATCTCAGCCAGTCATCCAGAACAATCCCGGCAAGGCTGATCCAGAGCCATAAGAAGGAAAACTGCGGGCAGATCTGCCCAAGGATGTTACCGGGCAGTCCGCTGTAATCCCAGATATTCCACCCCAGCCAGATGTTGACGATACACCCCGTAATCAATTCAAAATATGTAATGATCGCCGCCCCCAGAAGCATCTGCTTCCACAGGGGCAGCGTCCACGGAAGCAGTTCATTGATCAAACCAAGGCAGATAAAACAGACGCCGCCCAGAATGAACATGGTCCAGTGACTCCAGCCACGCAGTAAAATCTCTATGATATTATATAGAAGGCCCCCTGTTACAAACAGGAGCAGATATTTGCCCGTCTGTTTCACCTGCATACCCCTCCGCCTCAGACTCTTTGTAAAGGATATGCTTCTTTCTGCCGTAAATTGCTATAGAAATTTCAGTTCCTGCTGATCGTATTCCTGTTTCGTTTCCAGCAGCACCGGGGTCTGTTTCAGCATTCCGCTGAACTTTGTGTCATCCAGTACCCAGTCTTTCATCTGATCCGGCTCGACGATAAACGGCATCCGGTCATGGGTGCTGACCATCGACTGGTTGGCTTCCGTCGTTAAAACCGTAAATCTCTTTTCGTCTCCAAACACATTGTAAAAACCGGCCAGGAAGATCACCGGAGCGTCCTCCCGGTAAAATGTCACTTTCTCTTTTTTCCGGTTCCACTCATAAAACCAGGTACAGGGAATGATGATTCTCCGATGCAGAATGCTCTCGCGAAACATCTTCTTTTCCAGCACCGTTTCAGACCTGGCGTTAAAGATCACGCCCTTCCCCTGAAAATTAGGAAAGCCCCAGTGCTGCCATTCCAGCTTCATTTCCCGGTCTCCCGCCACCAGAACCGGCGCCTCATCTGTGGGATGAATATCCTTTCTCAGCCGCTCCAGACGAAGCTTGTCATTGACTGTTTCCACTAATTTTTCGATCTCCCGCGCCGTCTCGTCATCCACATAATATCGTCCGCACATATGATTCTCCCGTCCTTTTGCCCTGTTTTTACTGGTAGTATTCCATGTTTTCCTTAAAAATACACTTCGAGGCCGCCGATCGGGCAGCCACACAGGATTGCCGCGATTCCTGTTAATATATGAATATGCTTTATATTCTATCAATTTTAATGCCTTTGTACTACTCTGTCAAATGCAATGTCATATCGCGCCCGATGTTTAGATATCCCATAAAGAAAAGGCCCCGGCCGCTTTTAACAGCTCCGGAACCTTTTCTCACAATTCTTTATTTATGAAACAGCGACGTAATCATATTCCAGATCCGCGTAAAGATACTGGCGATGCGGTGGAACACATTTCCCTCCGGGTGGTAGCTCTCATCCACCTCTGCAGCGGTGCTCTTATCCTTTTCCTTGATTTCACCGGTGCGCAGAATGATCTGCACGGTGCGCGGGGACGGGTTCTTCTCCGAAGTCAGGGATACCGGCTTTGCGTCCATATCGATATTCAAAATGGTGGTATCCTTTGTCGTATACTCATCCCATTTATCGTCGATCAGCGTTTTGATTGTATCCTTTGCATTTTTAAGCACATCTGTCTGATCCAGCCCGTTTCCCATTCCATCCAGGGTTCCTGCCAGACCGTTTAGTGTCTTTTGAGTGCTGGCGTTTAAGGAATCGCCCACCGTTTTCATCTGGTTTTCAAAGGAGGTGCAGAACACGGTCAGGGATTTTAAACTCCTGGCGGCGGTGTCTGTCATTTTCCCCAGATCCCTCAGAGTATCCAGCGTATCCTCGTGATAGTAGTTGACCGTCTTGGTCAGGCTGTCTGCATCGGAAATGATATCGTCCAGCGTGTTGCACATACTGGCTGCCAGATGGGACATATCCGCCGTATTCTGCAGCAATCCCACCGCATTTCCTTTCTGGGAAGCGGCTGCCTGCAAAAGGACCTCTGTCTGTCCGATCATGGTCTGTATATCCGTAATCAGTCCGGTGTTTCCCGCAGTGCCATGGAAGCCTTCGACGATTGCGCGAACCGCAGCGGCGATATTACCCGTGTTTGGCTGGGATGCAGTAGCGGTCTCATATAGTGCCTGAGACGCATATCTCATGAGCGCATCGATCTCATCGGTGGCCATGCCAACCTCATTTCTTAAATAGGAAGCGACCTCATCCTCATCTCCCAGATTCACGCCTGCGCTCTCCATCTCGCCGATTAAATCTTCCAGGCTGTCCTCACTGAAATATTCCGCTTTTTTACCGCTCAGCCCGCCGGTCGATGCGACCAGTCCGGCAAGTGCAGGCGCCAGCGCACTCACGCCGCCATCCAGCTTTGCCTGCGACTGTTTGAAGGTCTCTAAATCTGCTTTTGTCTTTTCCATCAGCTGCAGAAATGCCTGTGCTCCCAGATCCACCTGGGGACTGTTTAACATGGAACTGATTCCCCGTAAATCATCTCTTAAATCCCGCATGGTGGCCTTCATGTCCTCCAGATCCGGCGACAGGTCGTCGAGATGGCCGGTCAACTCATTTACATGGGAATTCATGGTATCGAGGAATTTTTCTGCCTCCTTCATATGCCCGGAAAATGGTTCAAACTGCTGGGACAATTCATTTAGGCCAGCCAGAGCCTCGTCAGCGTCGGCGTATACCTTACCCTTGGAGTCTGCGAAAAGCTGGCGGCTGTGATCGAGTCCGCGCAGGCCGTCGGCCGTATCTTCCACACTCTTCTGCATACTGTTAAACGCATCAAACACTGTGTCCAGGCTGCCGCTGATGGCATCCGCCGAGTCCTCAAGGGTCGTCTTCGCCTCGCGCAAATCCCCCACCTTATCGAGCTGGGCCGCGGTCAGCGGAACAATGGTAAACACGACACCGCTGAAAGAGAAATCATTCGTTCCGATTCGGATAGAGTAGTGCTGCTCTTCTCCCGGAAGCGCGAAAAATATAACCGCGTTTAAATTGCCCATCGATTGGACCTGAGCGCCTTCTGCCTCCAGACTCAGGTTTTTATCCATATCCACAACGGTTCCAGCCATGAGAACCATGTTATTGCGGTAATAATCCGATACCTGCTTATTCGGTGTCAGATCCACATTCACTTCCACCAGGCCGGCCGCGCCGTAAAGCTCTTCCGCCTTCTTCTCCAGTCCGTTTAAACGGTAGCTCACCTGGATATTCCAGGGGAGTTCTTCCCTGGTGGTATCCGTGCCGCCTTCAAAATAGAAGCGATCCTCCGAATTTTCCAGGTTGAAAGTAAGCTTACCCTCCGAGTCCGTCACCGGTTCGGCGTGATCTGTCATATTGGTAATTCTGTTGTACGTGCCGTAATCGACAATCTGGCTGCTTCCATTCGTGGTGTAGCTTTTTACGACACTGCTCTCTTTTATCTCCCCATAGGGGTCCATGGTGATATAAAGCGTCTCATCGCAGACCGGGGTGTCTGCCGCCGCTCCCGCCTCCATGGTCGGGCCGCATGCAAGCACTGCTGCTAAAACAAACGCTGAAATCCGTTTACTCTTCCTCATGGCTGTCATCTCCCTTTTCCTTCTGATCTGACTCTCCGGTCTGCGCTGGAGTTATGTTTTCCTCTGAACTGCCTTTTCCTGCCGCGGGAGCCGGACGCTCTGCTGGTGTCAGACTATTCTCGGATGTCACACCTTCCGCCAGCGCCAGGTTCTTCTCCGACACCGCACTCTTGTTCGACGTCACATTCCTCGCCCCCGTCAGATTTTTAGCCGCCGCCAGACGTTTCCGTCTTCTCTCTTTCCGCGCATCCGCTTTCTCCTGCTGCCGCTTAATCTGCTTATCAAATGCGGACAGGAGGGCCGGAAGCAGGGACAGAACCAGTGTCACGCTCAAAAATGCCCCGCGCCCTACCAGACGCCCTACCTGGGAGATCGCCTGTATGGACGAAGTAAAGTACAAAAGATAGCCAACTACCATCAAAATACCGCCCGATGTCATGATAGACAGCGTGCTCTTGTTGACAGCGGCGACCGCAGCCTCCCGGCGGCCTTTTTCCTTACGAAATGCCAGATAGTTGTTTGTCATCAAAATCGAGTAATCGATGGTGGCCCCCAGCTGCAGGCAGCTGACGATAATGTAGCCGATATAGATCATGCTGTCCCCCATCACGTAGGGCAGCGTCATATTTAAATAGATGGCAACTTCGATGGGTACGATCACGAGGATCGGAACCAGGATCGACCGGAAGGTAATGAATACTACCAGCGCCACACCGGCCAGAGACAGCAGCGATACATTATTATAATCTTCCGTCAGAATATCCCTGATATCAATGGTTGTAGGCGTCATTCCAATTACGTAGGAATGCTCGGGATAATGCTTATGTACGACCTCCTCCAGTCTGGCACTGCACTCGAAGGCATAGTCACTCTCCTGCAGCGTATCCATGGAGATCAGCATTCTGGCGTAATCCTCATTGCGAAGCTGGCTGGTTAAATCCTCGGGAAGAAAGCTTTCCGGAATCCCGTTCGGCATGGTGCCCGACATGGAAATCACATAGTTGACGAAATCCAGATTCTCCAGTTCCTCCGCCAGTTCTTTTTCCGTCACACTGGAACCGTTCGGCACGATACAGATTGTCATATTGGACTTTTTAAACAGGCTGTTAATCTCCTGCGTGTCCTCATAGACCCGCGTTCCCGGCCCCGCGCCGATGGCGTCGTCGCCGTACAGGAACTTATTCATACTCTGGCCGAAATAACAGGGAACCGCTAACAGGGCCGCTAACAGGAACACCGGAACCCGGATCTTGTACATGGCCCGTGCAAATCCATCAAATGAGGCAATAAGCGGCTTATGCGCCGTCTTCACGATCTTGTCGTCAAACCGGAGAATAAGCGTCGGCATCAGCAGAAGTACGGTAAGAAGGCTGCATATGATACCCTTTGCCAGGACGAATCCGACGTCCTTACCAATGGTAAAACGCATAAATGCAATGACGATGAATCCCACGATCGTCGTCGCTCCGCTGGCGAGAATGGAACTGCAGGATTCCCTGATCGCCTCCACCATGGCCTCATGGATCTCCATGCCCCTGTTTTTCAGGGCCGTAAAGGTATGCAGCAGGAAAATGGAGTAGTCCATCGACACCGCCAGCTGCAGAATAGCCGCCGTGGAGAAGGTAAAGAAGGATATCGTTCCGAAGACGATGTTCGATCCCATATTCAAAACGATCGCAACGATCATTACGAAGATAAAGAGGAACGGCTCCATCCACGACGTGGTCGTCAGTGTCAGGATCAGCCATATGATAACGATTGACATGGCAATCGCCATGGTGATCTCCCTGGTAATCGAGGCCTCACGCTCCTTGCTGGACACTGCGCTTCCTGCAAAACAGCCCCGGTCCTTTCCGACGATCCGGTAGATCTCCTCGATGGCCGCATTGGTGCGCGGTTCTCCGTCTTTATCTTCAAAGACGATGTCCATCAGGGCATTCCCATCTTTATAGTAATCATCGATTGCCAGCAGATCGACGCCGATGAACTCCGTCATGCTTTCATTAAGGAACGGCGCTCCCATATAGACGTCGGTCGAGACGTCGGAGCCCAGTACCAGATCCACCCCATCGACCGCGGATATCTCTTCCCGGATGCGTTTCGCCTCCTGTAAAGATACGTCCTTAACCATGATCCGCGCCATACCGGGATAACCAAACTCCGCTTCCATCACATCCAGCGCCTGTTTGGTCGGTGCAAAATCCGGCAGATATTTGCTCAGATCATAATTCACCCCTACAAACGGAAAACAAATGGCACAGAGAATCGTGGTTACCAGGAAAACCTTCTCAATGATCTTCCCGTGATACACAATAAACCGAATCACCTGATTGAAAATATCGCTGTTTCTTTTCATTATTGCCCACCTTTTGATTATTGTACAATCATTGACTTTTGAACACATGTGTATTATAATTCACTTGTTGGTATATTTCAATAAGCAACGATTCGCTGCTTTGTACGTTAAGCATCACTTATTTGCATTTGTGTTTAATATCAATCGAAACTGATAAATTTTGTTTTTAAACAGGATTGTGAGGAGAAGAATATGGAATCACAGAAAGAGGACCGGAGAATCCGCAGGACCCAGAAAATGTTAAAAGACAGCCTGATCGAGCTGATGACCGAGAGAGATTTTAAAAATATTTCCGTCAAGGACATCACGGAACGGGCTGATCTAAACAGGGGAACCTTCTACAATCATTACACCGATACTTACGATCTGCTGCAGAAGATGGAATCCGACGTACTGGCTGATTTCCAGGATATGATAGATAATTTCCTGTGCAGTTCAAAGAACGGATCGCTGATGCCCATCCTGCTGCCTGTTATACAATATATTGAAGAAAACGTAAAAATTGCCAGAATTCTGTTTGAAAACAGTGCGTCCAGTGATTTCGTCAACCGCTTCCACCAGCTCATTTCTGACAACGGAACCGCCGTTTTCAAGAAACAGTATCCCGAAATCGACGATGTGACACTCACCTATTTCATCGAGTTCATCACCTTCGGCCTGACCGGAGTCCTGCGCTGCTGGATCAACAACGGCATGAAAGAGTCAAAAGAAAAGATCGCGGAAATCGCAGATAAATCTGCCGTGCAGGTGGCGCAGAATCTCTGGGGGCATTAAGCATTAGGGCATTAAAACGGGGTAAAGAAAAATTGACCCTTACACGAATACAAAAAACAACAGAAAAAGGAGACACACATGGATAATACTCCTGTCATTGAAACCGAACGCCTGCGGCTGCGCCGATTTACAGAGCGTGACGCCGATGCGCTGTTCGCCATACTCAGCGATCCCGAAGTCAATCATTTTCTGCCCATGTTCCCGCTGACATCGCTGGAGGAGGCCGGGCAGTATCTCAAAGAACACTATTTAAATACTTACGAGCAGCCCAGCGGTTACCACTACGCGGTCTGCCTCAAAACAGATGATATCCCCATCGGATATATCAACGTCAGCGATGACGACAGCCACGACCTGGGATACGGTCTGAAAAAAGAGTTCTGGAAGATGGGAATCATGACCGAAGCCGGCCGGGCGCTGATCCGGAAACTAAAAACCACAGATTTACCCTACATTACCGCCACTCATGACCGTGAGAATCCGGGAAGCGGCCGGGTCATGGAGAAGATCGGCATGATCTATCAGTACTCTTATGAGGAACAGTGGCAGCCCAAAGATATTCTGGTGATATTTCGGATGTACCAGCTTAATTTTGACGGAGACCAGAACCGCGTCTACAAAAAATACTGGAACAAGTATCCGGTCCACTTCATCGAGAAGCTAGAAGACGGTGGCATGCCTGAGACATTGACAGTCAATCAGAAGGAATACCGGGTTATCCGCCTCCTTGGAAAGGGAAAAGGCGGCTACTCCTATCTCGTCACAGACGGCGCCCGTTCCTTCGTATTAAAGCAGATTCATCACGAGCCCTGCGACTATTACCAGTTCGGCGATAAGCTGGAATCGGAGCTGCGAGATTACAAAAGGCTTCTCGATATCGGAATCCTGATTCCGGAACTGTACGATGTCGATCGGGAAAATGAACGGATTTTGAAGGAGTACATAGAAGGAAATACCATCTACGATCTGGTTCTTTGCGATCAGGTGAAGCCGGATTATTTCCGCCAGATCGAGGATATGTGCGGCAGGCTCTACCCGGCAAACACGAATATCGATTATTTTCCTGCCAATTTTGTGGTACAGAACGACGCACTGTATTATATTGATTATGAGTGCAACGATTATATGGAAGAATGGAATTTTGAAAACTGGGGCATCCGTTACTGGAGCCGGACTAAGGAATTTCTGGAAAACGAAGAGAGGGGACTGGTTTCCCGGTAAAAACCGGGATCCTGACGGTAATTTGATTATCTTCAGGTGTTTTCCTGAGGTGTAGTGCATTTTGTACGTTGTGCCGTACATCTGCATCATAACGAAGCAGCAGGCGAGCGACGATCGATATTGTCGCTCCCTGCTGTTTTTTATCTTTTAAATTCCTGCATCAAGCCCGCTTTACGAAACGCCGCCCATCAGTTCTTCAATGTTTTTCATATCATGTTTATCCACTTCCCGCGGCTCATAGCCGGTATGAAAAATCTTTTGCCCCTTCACTGAGATGCACGGTATCTCTCTTCCGTCTAAAACGGCACTGCCAAAATAATCGGCCTCAAATTCATACCATCCTCCTTCTAGGTCAGCCTGTTTTGCTGTTCCGTCTTCATTTACGACGAATGGGTGAATGTCGATATAGCTCAATTGGGGATGGTACAGCTCTATACGGACAGGAGTCCAGTCTGTTACTACTTTATACCCTTTTTCTTCCAGCTTCTGCCGTAATTTCTCGGTGCATGCGGCATCGAAATCGATGTCCACATCCCTGTGTTCTCTCGTCTGCCTGCCAACAAGCGCGTCCACGCCCCAGCCTCCATCCAGCCAGTAACGGATTCCCAGCTGTTCTATCATATCAAGTACTTCAAATAAGTCTCCCTGTGTTACAGTTTCCTTTTTTGCCATTCCAGCACCTCGCTTTTCATTTTTTATTCCTTCTATCGGTCTGCATCTCAAAAGCCCTTCTGCCGTCTCTCTTACCGATACTCCCATTCCGTCTCTTTCAGAAGCGCTTCATACCTAAAACAATCCGGATGGTGGTCATTGATGATGCCGCAGGCCTGCAGATGAGAAAATACCGTGATGGACCCCATATACTTAAAGCCTCGCTTTTTCAAATCCGCGCTCACCTGATCCGATAATTCGTTCCTCGCTTCCGCCTCGCCCTCCTGGTGCCTGCGGTAAACGTACGTCTTATAATCCGTAAAGCCCCAAAGATACCGGTCGAAGCTGCCAAACTCCTCCTCTACCTTCATAAATTGTCTGGCATTGTCTATAACTGCCATGATTTTTCTTCTGGAACGGATCATGCCGGGGACGAGAAGGATTTCAGCGATCTCCTCCTCGCCAAACTCTGCAATCCGCTTAAAATCATAGCCATAGAAGCATTTCCTGAATATTTCCCTCTTCTGTATCATCATGTTCCAGTTAAGCCCGCACTGCATGACCTCCATAAGCATAAACTCAAAATGCTTTCCGTCGTCATGAGACGGTACGCCCCATTCGCTGTCATGATACTGGATCATCGGTTCATTAATCAGGCACCAGCCGCATCTTGTCTCCTGTTCCATCTGTCTTATCCCCCATTTTTCTCAGTCTTAAGCCGGAACGATCTTCCCTCATATACCCGAACCGGATTTCCACGCTCCAGTCTGGCATGTTCCATCCAGGCCAGGTTCCTTTCCCTTCGTCCGCTCTCCATGTTCATTTCCGCCAGAATTTCGCACAGGCGGTTCAATGCAATCTGTTTATTCATATGCTGGCTCCGGGCCTCCGTGGATACCACTGCGGTTCCTGTAGGAATGTGGATGGCACGGACACCAGTCTCCACCTTATTCACATTCTGGCCGCCTTTTCCGCCGCTTCGAAAGGTCTCAAAACGGACCAGTTTCTCCTCTGTCACCCGCGGCACCGCCTCTAAAATACTCACATCCACATACCAGTTCTTCCGTTTATGCTCCGGACGGTACGGACTCCTGCAAATCCACAGTACACTGCCCTCCAGGCCGGTAAAATCGTGTTCTGTCTCAAACACAATCGAGGAAAATCCCTCCCGTTTCTTTCCCTGCGTGAAGGAAATCAGCCGGATATCGGAAGCCTCCTTCTTTAATTCCTCATAGAGCAGGCCTGCCGCCAGTTCACATTCTGCCGGCCCTTGGCCGGAACTTATCTGTATTCTCATGCGCAGCCCCCTAACCCTTAAATGTAATAAGCGGCCGCAGCGTCGCAACAACAGTAATCAGTCCGTAATCCTCAAGGGAAGCAATCACCTGCTCCACATTTTTATAGGCCTCCGGCGCCTCGGCAAACAGTAAATTGGTATCATGGCAGACTACGCGGCTCTTGAGCTTTGTGCTCCTGATGGAATCCCTGTCGTATTTCTGGTCAATTCTGCTCCTGCAGATACTTCTGGCCCATTTTCTGCCCGCGCCATGGGACACAGAGTCCAGGGAAACGGACGTGTCCGCCGCCGGTACACATACATAGGTCAGACTTCCCCTGGATCCCGGAATAACCACGGCTCCCTGCTTCGTCGATACACTTCCCTTCCGGTGAAGCCAGCCATCCTCCGTCCGTTCCAGATAGTTATGACAGCTCTCCAAAAGCGGAGTTACCTCCCTCTCCACACCCAGCCATGCCAGCAGCTTTTCCGCAGTCACTATGCGATTCCTTCCGGCCCACAGAATCGCCGAGTCGTGTTCCTTCAAATAGTCCTCCGCCTCCTTCGAGCCTTCCGCCAGTCCTTCCGGCGAATAATACCGGTTTAAAATCTCCTGCCCATATCCCCGGGAACCACTGTGGATCAGTAACATAAGGCGCCCATGAAGCAGTCCCAGGCGATTGGCCTCCTCTTCTCTGTAAACGTGTTCCAGACACTGAAACTCTGCAAAATGGTTTCCTGTGCCGATGGTTCCCAAATCCCTGATGGGGCAAACTTCTTCATAAGGGTTATCGCACGGAATATCGCTCAGCTCCCGAACCTGGTTAAGCCTCGATTCCCATTTATCCATACGGAATTTCTTCTGCTTCACACCTGTGGAAAACAGACTCATCCCGCATCCGATATCGTTGCCGATTAAATGGGGATAGAACCGCTCCCTGCTTAACACCGCCATTCCTACTGGAGTCTTTCCCGGATGCAGATCCGGCAGCCCTACCGTCCTCACCACTCCCGGCAGATTCGCGACTCCATGAAGCTGGTCGACCGCCGCCTGTTCAATCCAGTTTTTACCGTTGCTGATCAATATGCAATTTTCTCTTTCCAAATCATAATCTCCTTTATGAGCCGACAGGGCCATACGTCCCATTTCCCCGGAATCCCGAAAAATGGTACAAAAAAAACACGACAACAAGCCGTGCGCAGCAAAATAAAGCTATTATACGCCAGTCCCTGTCTATTCTATCATTATCTTGTTTTCACCCTTTTCATTCCGTTTGCCAACATAACAACCACTCCTTTGCTCATAAAGGACTGTACGCCCTCTTTATTCTATGGATACTATAAAACGGATTTCTAAAAATGTCAATGACTATTTCCTTAACTTTCTGACTTGCATACCGTTTTATAATTTCTTACAAATCTATGAACTTGATCTACGATACAGAAAAAGCCGTCTTGCTTAATCGTTTTTGCGTAAAATCTTCACTCTCCTTTCACGCAAAAAAGCCGTGATACGGGAACCAACTCTTCCATATCACGGCCTGCTGCTCATTTCCTATTACTGCTCCTGCTTCTGTTTCTATTAATACCACTTACTCTTAATCTGCTTATATATTCCCTCTGCATCCAATTCATACTTATGAATCAGCTCCGCAGCCGGGCCAGACTCACCGAATACGTCACGGACGCCAATCTTAAAGACCGGTACCGGAGCATTCTCCGACAGGGCATCGCAGACAGCGCTTCCAAGTCCGCCTATGACGGAATGCTCTTCCACAGTCACCACGCGTCCAGTTTTCTTCGCGGATTTAATGATAAGCTCTTCGTCCAAAGGCTTAATGGTATGAATGTTGATCACTTCGGCGTCAATTCCGTCTGCGGCCAGAAGCTTTGCAGCTTCCAGTGCGTGGCCAACTTCCAGACCGGTAGCCACGATGGTCAAGTCGCTGCCTTCTTTTAAGACTACGCCCTTTCCGATCTTAAATTCATACTCCGGATTATCATTGATCACCGGCACAGCCAGACGGCCGAACCTCATATAAACCGGGCCCTCATACTCGGCCGCGGCCTTGACGGCGGCTCTCGCTTCCACGTCATCGGCCGGGCAGATCACTACCATGCCGGGGATCGTTCTCATCAGAGCGATGTCCTCGTTGCACTGATGTGTCGCGCCGTCCTCACCGACGGAGATTCCTGCATGAGTCGCACCAATCTTTACATTTAAATGCGGGTATCCGATGGAGTTTCTAACCTGTTCGAACGCTCTGCCGGCTGCGAACATGGCGAAGGTGCTTGCAAATGGAACCATGCCTGTTGCAGCAAGGCCGGCGGCAATGCCCATCATGTTGCATTCTGCAATACCACAGTCGATATGGCGTTCCGGAAATACCTTCTTGAAAACTCCCGTCTTTGTCGCGGCTGCCAGATCGGCATCCAGGACCACGATTTTGTCATTAAGCTTTCCCAGCTCCGCAAGAGCGCTGCCATAGCTTTCTCTCGTAGCGATCTTCTTTACGGATTGTTCTTTCATCTCTGGCATAACGCTTCACCTGCTTTCTCCAAATCTGCCATTGCCACCTGATACTGCTCGTCGTTTGGAGCGGCACCATGCCAGGCTACAGCTCCTTCCATGAAGGAAACTCCCTTGCCCTTTAAGGTTTTTGCGATAATGGCGGTCGGCATTCCCTTTGTATTTCTTGCCTCTGCAAATGCCTGCTCGATCTGGGCAAAGTCATGGCCGTCAATGCAGATTACGTGGAAATTAAATGCCTCAAATTTCTTGTCAATCGGATAGGGGGAGCAAACCTCATCCACCGGGCCGTCGATCTGGAGTCCGTTGTTATCCACAATCACAACCAGATTATCCAGCTTTCTGTGACCTGCGAACATAGCAGCTTCCCAAACCTGTCCTTCCTCGATCTCCCCGTCGCCAAGAAGTGTATAAACACGGTAATCTTTCTTCTGCAGTTTCGCAGAGAGTGTCATACCGACCGCGGCGGAGATTCCCTGTCCCAGAGAACCGCTGGACATATCCACGCCTGGAATATGCTTTCTGTCCGGATGTCCCTGTAAATAGGAACCGGTATGACGCAGTGTCTTCAAATCCTCTACCGGAAAGAATCCACGGTGTGCCAGTGTGGAGTAGTATCCGGGCGCCACATGGCCCTTCGATAATACAAAACGGTCACGGTCGTCCTTTAAAGGCTGTTCCGGATCGATGTTCATTTCTTTATAATAGAGCCAGGTAAATAAGTCCGCTGCCGACAGTGATCCGCCCGGATGGCCGGACTTTGCGCTGTGAACCGCCGTCACGATGCCTTTTCGTATCTCATTGGCTGTTTTTTCTAGTTCCAGATAGTCGCTCAATCCCGTGTCCTCCTCTTACTCTCCGAATACTGCCTTATAATCAGCCTGGAATTTTGCGATTCCCTGATCTGTCAGCGGATGCTTTGTCATCTGCTCAATTACGCTGTAAGGAACGGTGGCGATATCGGCTCCGGCAAGGGCACAGTCAATGACATGGATCGGATTGCGGACACTTGCTGCGATGATCTCAGTTGTGATTCCCGCCACATTGAACATTTCTGCAATGGTTTCGATTAAATCGATGCCTGGCATGGAAATATCATCGAGACGTCCTAAGAATGGAGATACATAGGTCGCACCGGCTCTGGCTGCCAGCAGTGCCTGGTTCGCGCTGAATACGAGCGTTACGTTTGTCTTAATGCCTTCCGCGGTCAGCACCTTAACGGCCTTTAAGCCTTCTACTGTCATCGGGATTTTAACTACCATGTTCGGATGGATCGCAGCAATCTCACGTCCCTCTTTAATCATGCCTTCTGCGTCTGTCGTGGTAGCCTTCACTTCGCCGCTGATCGGTCCGTCTACGATGGAAGCGATCTCTCTGATAACCTCGTTAAAGTCTCTTCCTTCTTTTGCAATCAGAGATGGGTTTGTGGTTACTCCACAGATAACTCCCATATCATTTGCCTTTCTGATATCCTCCACTTTCGCTGTGTCAACAAAAAATTTCATCGCTGTTCTCCTCTTCTTTTTTTATTTTTGAATTAATTTCTTCCTTCGGTTTATGTATTAATTCAATTAATTAATATTTCTAGTTAAACAATACCACATTTTAGGAAAATGTCAACAGAAAAATAGAAAAAAAACGGCGATTTTGATTTTACTCAAAACCGCCGTCTCTGATAACAGCTCTTTCAGTCCGTGATCCTTTCATGTTCCCTGGTGATCTGCGCGATCGGGCACTTCTGCAGCCCATGCTGTGTACAGTAAAGATATAAATACCCGCCCTTCCTTACCATCGGCAGTCGGAATTCCGGGTTCTGCTCCGGATACAGCCGGTTTAAATAGATACGGTCATGGTAGACAAGGGCAGCAAAAGAAATATAATGATCCTTGCGCATATCATGATTCACGGTCACATAATACTCCAAGTCAATTTCCCTCAGGACAGCCTTATGCTCCTCCGAGCACGTAACCGGAATTAACGGTTTTAACTTTCTCCCGCAGCAGGAAATCGACGCGGTTCCCGTGCTTACAAGAATATTGCCGCAGGTGGGACATACATAGAAGAGTGTTTTTTCCAGCTTGCCCACATCCGGACGGTTGGGACTCAATTCTCCCTGAAGCAGTTTTAATATGTCGGCGCCCAGCACCGTGGACAGATCATCCCACAGCGATACATCCGGACAGCCCAGACCACGCTCCCACTTGGAGACAGTCTTGTTGCTGATTCCTAAAAGGTCTGCGACCTGCTGCTGCGTCATTCCTTTTTCTTTTCGGAACTGCATAATCAAGCGGCCCACTTTTGCACAATCCATTGTATTTCCTCCACGCCATAAATACTGCATATAAATACTGCCCATATCGCATTTTATTGCAGAACACAGCCCGTCACCCGCACACCAGCCACTCATTTCGTGGATAGTCATGGAGAACTTTGGCGCCGTCCGCCGTCATAAATATCTGGTCCTCAATTCGGATTCCGAATTTTCCGGGCAGGTATATGCCCGGTTCCACGGAGAACGCGAGTCCGGGCACAATTACACTTTTATCACCGGAAGCAGCGCACGGTTCCTCGTGGGTATCGATTCCGATCCCGTGCCCTGTCCTGTGGGTGAAATACTCCCCGTAGCCGGCTCCAGCGATCACACTTCTCGCCGCGTTGTCAACATCCTCCATCCGTCCGCCCAGGACTGCCGCCCCCTGCCCGGCCTCCAGCGCCGCCAGCACGATTCCATACACGGCCTCGAACTCCCGTCTCTTATCGTTCTCTCCGCTGCCGCCATAGAAATAAAAGGTTCTCGACATATCTGAGCAGTATCCCATGTATTTGCCTCCAAAATCCACCAGGAGACACGCATCCGCTGAAATGACGCCATCTTTTCCCGTATAATGAGGCACCGCCGCATGGGTTCCCGCACAGACAAGGGCTCCTGCCTCTGATATCCCCCGCTGCTCCATCTCCCTGCAAAGGGCATCGGCAAACGCTCCCTCCGTTTTACCAATCCAGCCGCTGCCGGCCTTCATAACCGCCTTTAACGCTTCCGTGCATCTGCTGCAGGCTTCCTCCATGAGGCTCTGTTCCTGTTCATTTTTATATCGTCTCATCCGGCCCAGGATCTCACGATGGAGGACAAAGCGTGTCTGAAAAAATGCTTCCTGAAGCGGAACCAGAAATCCAGCCGGCATTGATGCGCCGACACCTATTTTTCCGCATGGAAGTCTCTTTTTCTTTAGCTGCTCCAGAAGTAAGGAGACCGCATTTTCACCGTCCTTCCACGTAACCACTTCTGTTTCCGGAATGCCCCATCCGGCCGCCTCCTGTCCGTATATGTCGTTGACAAACAGGAAGTCTCTCCCTTCCGCCGGTACCACGTAAACATTCAGACGCTCATCCGACATCATACAATTTCCCAGCAGATAAACCATATCTGAGGATGGCGTTATGAGGAGCAGGTCAACGCCCTGCTCCTTCATGGCCTCTTTTACTCTCTCATTTACAGATTTCTTCAATTGCCTCCAACTCCTCTTTTGAAAATTCTGTCCTGTCGATTATTTTTATATTCTCCACAATCTGCTCCGGCCTCGAAGCACCGATTAACACGCTCGTCACGTCACCGTCTCTTAATACCCAGGACAATGCCATCTGGGCAAGCTTTTGCCCTCTTCCTTCCGCTATTTCATGAAGAGCACGGATCTGGGACAACCGTTTTTCAGTCAGCGCACTCTCCTTTAAGAAACGTCCGTCTCGTCTGATCCGGCTGTCCTCAGGGATTCCATGAAGATACTTCTCAGTCAGCATCCCCTGGGCCAGAGGGCTGAATGCGATAATGCCGCAGCCGTGAGTTTTTGCATACGTCTTTAATCCGTCTGTCTCGATATGGCGGTCGAATATATTATAGCTGCTCTGATTGATGATAAATGGACACTTTAAATCTGACAGTATCGCCATTGCCTCTTTCGTATGCTCCTGATCGTAATTGGAAATGCCCGCATACAGAGCTTTTCCGCTCCTGACGATCTGATCCAGCGCCATCATGGTTTCCATGAGAGGCGTATCCGGGTCCATGCGGTGATGGTAGAAAATATCCACATAGTCCAGCTTCATCCGTTTCAGGCTGGCATCCAGGCTGGAGATCAGGTATTTTCTGCTTCCTCCATCCCCATACGGCCCCGGCCACATATCGTACCCTGCTTTTGTACTGATTACCAGCTCATCCCGGTACGGATGCAGCTCCTGCTCCATGATTCTGCCGAAATTTTCTTCCGCGCTTCCATACACAGGACCGTAATTATTGGCCAGATCAAAATGGGTGATTCCATGGTCAAATGCAGTGTAACACATTGCCTTCATATTGTCAAAATTATCCCTGCTTCCAAAATTATGCCACAATCCCAGCGATACGGCCGGAAGCTTAAGCCCACTGTTCCCGCAGTGAAAATACTTCATCTGTCCGTAACGATTTTCGTTTGCCTGATACATCAGATGCACCTCCTTGCTGTTTCCAGCACCCATTTGATATGTTCCGGATCGATATCGTCCGGCAGGCTGCAGTCCGGCCCCAATATAAACCCTTTTTTGCCGCCCAGCGCGATGATCCGTCTGGTCTCTTCCTCTATCGCCTCTTTGTCTCCCTTGTAGAGCACTCCGCATCTGCGGTTGTCAAAACCGCCCCACGCTGCTCTCCCTCCGAAGAATTCCCGGATCTGTACCGGATCCAGGTGGTCTACATACATGGCCCAGCTGACTAAAGCCGACTCATAATCCTTCCATACCTCCATCCGGTTGGTGGTTCCTGCCTCATCCGCGTCCCAGCCACAGCAGTGGAGAATCGTATAATGCCCGGGCGTATTGGCCTGCGCCAGCACTTTTTTGTCGCTTGGCGTTACCCAGCTGCGGTACTCATCGTAGGTGAATCTGGTGATCTCTGCGTTCTGAACACTATAGAATACTCCGTCGCATCCGGCCTCCTCCAGTAACCCCTCCACCAGGCTGCATACATCCTCCGCTATGACATCACAGGCATAGCGGACCGCGTCCGGATCTTCCCTCATACATTCCATCATTTTATCCCAGCCCACTTCCAGCCGCAGATAAGACAGAGGACAGAACATGGTGTAAAAAACACAGCATTCTCCCTTTAATTCCCTGACAATGGCTTTCGCCCGCTCCACCTGTTCCCGGATAAAGGGGTGATCCTTTCCGATCGGCTTCATCCCGTAAAGCTGTCTGGCGCTCTCCAGGTTTATAAGCGTCTTTTCCGGCCAGCCAAAATATCCGTCACAGGATATTTTTAAGAAATCCAGATCCATATCCCTGTAAAATTTGATCTGCTCTCTGATAAAAATCTCTCCATGGCTCTGTTCCGGCGGGAAATGCCGCCAAAAACAGCCCGGAACATAGTCCACTTCCTCGTTATTCAGTACCGCTAATACACGTTCTCTCTTATTCATCACAATTCCTCCTGATTATCCCCCAACCAATGCTTGCGTGTGTTTTCTTTAATCCAGTGCAAGCAGGGTGGCAATATAAATGACAACAGCCTCCAAAAGCTGGGAAAAGTCCAGAGACTCGTCAGGCTGGTGACAGTCGCCCGAAGCGCCCGGTCTTTTCGGATCCTGATAGATTCTCTTCGTTTCCATTGACATGCCATACGATACGGCGTTCGGCAGTTTTCTGGCATAGGTTCCCCCACTCATGGTAAACGGCCTGCTGTCCTTTCCAGTTACCGCGCGGTAAGCGCTCATCACCGTTTTCACCGTATCGCTCTCCGGGTCCAGATAATAAGGCTTCTCATCCTTTTTAATGACAGCCTTACAGCCGTAAAGTCCGGCCAGATGCACCAGCCGCTCTCCAATCTCTGCCCCCGCAGCCCCGGTAATCGGATAACGGTGATCCGACTGCATCCATACGTACTTTTTCGATCCGTCCTCTTGATACCGCGCTATGTTCAGCGCTCCGCAAAGCGCTCCTGAAAGCTCATCCTCACACGCAATTCCAGCACCGTTTCCATAGAAATCACCGTTCATCCTGCACAGGAACTGAAACAGCCTTCTGTCTTCTTCCTGAAAGAATTCCAGATCCTGCAGCGCTTCCGTCAGGACATACAGCGCATGGACGCTTCCTTCCGGAAATCCGACATGGCACCCGATTCCAAGCGCCTTCACCTTCACACTCTCCGGTTCTTCCTCCACGGTAATCCTATTCTTTTCCAAATGCTGCAGAGCTTCCATAAGCCCGGCAACCTTTTTGAGCCGGATGTGCGCTTCACCCGGAATAGAATTTACACTGCTCCCGGCGGACAGCCCCAGAATCAGGCTGTCCGGCTCCAGCTGTTTTTCATAAGTAAGATTTAAAATCCCCTTTTCCCCATGTCCCAGCGGAAAGGCACAGTCTGCCACCAGCTGAAAGCCATCCATTTTGTAATGGCTCATAAAGTACTCCATATCCTCCATGCCCCGCTCTTCGCTGCAGCCTGTAAAGAGTACAAAATTATGACGGAGTCCCAGGCGCTCCTCTTCTTCCTTCAGATACCGCAGCGCGTACAGTGCGCCCGCGGCCGGTCCCTTATTGTCCTGGATTCCTCTTCCGATCAGGAAACCGTCTTTCTCGCTCATCTCATAAGCCGGAAAGGTCCAGCCGTCTCCCGCCGCCACTACGTCCAGATGGTTCCATACAGAGATCGCATTCTCCCCATAGACGTAAGGGCGCAGTCCCATTCCGGCAAAGTGATATTCATAGTTGGTCGCTGTTAGGCCGTATGAGACAGCGATCGCCATCATTTCCTCCAAAACCTTTTTGCATTCCTTCCCATACGGATTCTCACCGCTGTCCGGTTCGGAGACGCTTGGGACAGCCACCAGCCGTCTTAAATCTTCTTTTAATTCCTCTTTATGGCCGTATACCCATTCTCTGATCTTCTCTAATTCCTGTTGATTGAACTTACACTCCATCGCTCCGCTCCTTAACATGTCTTCTTCGCTACCCCTTCAGTCCAGCCGTGGACACGCCTTCCACAAATGTCTTCTGCGCAACGGCAAACAGGATCAGACAGGGAAGAATCGCCACGACCGACATGGCCATGATCTGATCCCAGGCATTCTTTCCGGCACTGTCCAGCATCAGCCGCAGTCCCAGGGAAATCGGAAATTTCTTCGTACTGTTGATGTAAATAAGGGGATTGAAATAATCGTTCCAGCTCCATAGTGACTGGAAAATCACGCAGGATACCAGCGCCGGCTTTGCCAGCGGCACGATTAAATAGATCAGGATTCGCAAAGAACCGCAGCCATCCAGCTTTGCCGACTCATCCAGTTCCGTTGGAATTCCCCGTATAAACTGCAGTACCATATAGATCAAAAATGCCGAGCTTCCCAGGGCAGCGGGTACGATAAAAGGCAGGTAGGTATTGAGCCAGCCCATCTTATTGAAAATAAGATATTTGGGAATCATGGTCACAGTACCTGGAAGCATCAGGGTCGACAGCATCATGGCGAACAAAAATCCCTTGAACGGGAAATCAAATCTGGCAAATCCATATCCTACCAAAGTGCTGGATATAACGGTCAGCAGCACGCTGGGTACCACCAGCAGGAACGTATTTTTCATAAAATGTCCCATACTGTATACGCCTCCGCCCGACTTCCAGCCCTCGATATAGGCATTCAGACTTATATGGGCAGGCAGAAGGGCGGAAGAGCCAAAGATTTCAGCGTTCGTTTTAAATGTGGCAAAGAACATCCATACCAGCGGATAAATGAGGATGATTCCCACGGTTATAAGAAACACGTACATCACGCCCCGCCTTATTTTCTTTTTCATCTGGCTCCACCTCCATCGTTGTAAAATACCCATAAGTTGGATGATTTGAAAATCACCAGGGTAACTGTGATCATAATCACAAACAGAATCCAGGATAAGGCACAGGCATACCCCATTTTGTAATACTTAAAGGCTTCATCATACACCTTCAAAATATAAAGATATGTGGACTTCATGGGGCCGCCGTTAGTGATGACAAACGCTCCCGTAAACTCCTGAAATGCGGAGACCAGCTGCATAACCAGATTAAAAAGGATCGTAGGGGTAATCAGGGGGATCGTGACAGACCAGAAGCACCTGACACTGCCTGCTCCGTCCACTCTGGCCGATTCATAAAGCTCGGCAGGTACATTTTTAAGGGCGGATAAGAATACCACCATAGAAGACCCGAACTGCCAGACTGCCAGAAGGCTCAGCGTAAACAGGGCGATCCTGGGGTTACTGAGCCAGCCCACCGGTTTGATGCCGAACCAGGAAAGCATGGTATTGATGGTACCGTTTCCCGAGAACAGGAAGCGCCACAGTACAGCGATTGCCACACTGCCTCCCAGTATGGACGGCAGATAATATACCGTACGGAAGATGCCGATTCCCTTTACCCGCAAATTCAGCAGCATGGCGATAAACAGCGCAAACGCCAGCTTTAGCGGAACTGCTATGGCAACGTAAATGAGTGTAATCTTTAGAGAATGCCAGATTTCTCTGTCCTTCTTAAAAATAGTTATAAAGTTCTCTAATCCGACCCAATTGGGGGTCCCCACCATGGCATAATCCGTGAAGGAATAGTATAGTGATGCCAGGAACGGATAGAGCTGAAGCGCCAGAAAGCCTATGAGCCATGGCGATATGTAAATAAGCCCCTCAATACGGCTTAAGCTTTTTATTTTTTTGCCCATTGCAATTCTCCTTTCGCCGGTAAAGCCGCTGCCGCACGGTTTGCGTTCTTCCGTGCGGCAGCTTATTCTTTACTTTTTAATTCTCTGCAGAACCTCTTCCAGAGCAGTAAAAGTTGACTCTACCGCTTCTTCCGGAGTCGCCATCCCATAGGCAACCTTGGAGAATTCGTCGGTAAGGGTATCTCTTAACTCACTGTTTTGCGACGGACCATTGTCCCTGGCCTGGACATTGCCATAAGCTTCATCCAGAGCATCGATAACCGGCTGTCTCAGCACTCCATTTTCCACAGCTGCTTTTTGCTGGGCCTCCGTGGTCGGGACTGCACGGACAGACCCGAGAATCTTAGCCGCTTCCGGATCATTGAGCTGCCAGTTTAAATACGTCAGCGCAGTATCCGGTACCTTAGAAGAATTGCTCAATCCGACCAGATAGGTGGGACGAATCTGGGAAGACCCCTGCTTTGCTCCTTCGCCTATGGTTGGCCAGAGGATCATAGTCGCCTCATCCTTTCCCTCCAGCAAATCATCGACCTTAGTAAACTCACTGTTCCACACCAGACAGGCAATCTCCTCCCCATTGATCCACTTGGGATTAGGTGTGGAAGAACCGTAATAGAGATCCGCCTCCCCCATAGGCTCGAAAACACCCGATTCATAGGCCTGTTTGATAAGATTATACACATACAGTAAATCTTCTTTGGTAAATGCAATCGTAAAGTCATCATTGATCACCTGACCGCCGGTCCGCTGCTTTATCATCGCCAGCAAAGCATTCAGCACATGTCCATGGTCTGCGGAAAAGAAATAGGCGTCAGGATCCTTCTCATGAAGCTCTTTTCCCAGTTCAATGATCTCTTCCCATGTCAGCTGATGATCTATCTTTAATCCGTATTTTTCAGCAGCCACCGTATTCAGCAGCATACCGGAACACTGAACCCCCATGGGAACAGCCAGCAGCTTCCCGTCAAAAACACAGTACTGGTCCAGGAGTTCTTTACCGATGCTGCTGTAATCCAGAATATCCTGCTGGTAAAGGTCTGTAAAGTAATCTCCTCTGCCGACCCACTCCATCATCCAGGGCGCATCGATATGGAATAAATCCGCCACCGTGCCGCCGGCTAACTGGGTAACTACCTTCTCCTGGTATCCGTCAAAGGCGGAATACTCCGGCTCGATCGTGACCTCCGGATGGAGCTCCTTATAAGCTGCCTGAAGATTCGTATAGGCCTCATGGGTAGCGCTGCCTCCCCACCATTCATACCGGAAAGACACCTCCTGCCCTGCTGCGTCCGTGTTTTCAGCCGCCCCTTTCTCTGTGGCTGGCGCTGCCGTATCCCCCGTTGTCGCCGCCGTCGTCGTATCTGCGGCCTTTTCCGGCTGTGCCGCGCTGCATCCGGTAAGCATCACCATTCCGGCTGTCAGACATAACGCTGTAACCCGTTTCCCCCATCGTTTCATTCCTTTTCCTCCTTTTCATTAGCGTTTCATCTTGGAAATGTTCATAAGAAAAGTATAAATAAATCTCTTTTTTTATACAACCTGTCCAAGTCGAGATAACTACATCATCGATTGACTAATTTAAAGAGAACGTATCATTCTTTGCTGTTTCTACCTCATTTCTTGACATTGGTATCACCAGCATAACCACAGTTCCTTCGCCCTTTCTGCTGGTAATCTTCATCTGGCAGCTTTCTCCATATGCAAGCTGCAGCCTTTTATTCGTATTGAATATTCCGATATGGCTGTCACCCAGCCGTCCTTCTTCCAGCCCTTTTCGCAGACGGGTAAGCTTTTCTTTCTCTATACCGGCTCCATTGTCCACCACATGAATATGCAGTTTTTCCCCCTTCACAAATATCTTTATCCGTATTCTGCCTGTTCCGCCTTCTTTTTCCCTGATCCCATGATTCACCGCATTCTCTAAAAGCGGCTGAAGGACAAACTTTACGACGGGAATTGCAAGCACCTCCTCTTCATAGCTCCATTCCACCAGAAATAATTCGCCATACCGCTCCTTTAAGATCTTGATATAGCATTCCGTTACGTGAATCTCCTGCTCAAGGGTGGCCTGCTCTCTTTCATCCAGCGAATAAACCAGAATCTCGGACAGATCTTCCAGCATATCATTGGCCGCCGTGCGCTTCCCCGTCTGTTCCATGATCTTCCAGTTGACGGTTTCCAGCGTATTATACAGAAAATGAGGATTCATCTGTGACTGCATCGCCAACAGCTCCGTAGCGCGGAGTTTGTATTTCCGCTCCGATAACTGGACCCTTAAGAAATCCTGCTCAATGAAATTCTGTATCATCTGTCTGGTGATGTAAGCGAAATAGTCAGAGGACTCTTTTACTTCATATTCGTGAATATCCTTGCCTTCTCTGGCCGCCTCCATCAGTTCCTGAAGCGTCTCAAAATTACGATAGCTGAGACGGGTGGCCGCATAAGCCAGAAGAATGCCTAAAAACGTAACCAGCAAAATACATACAAAGGTGTATCTGACAATCAGAAGCGGAAGCCTGTAAAATTCAATCTTGGGAATGGCCGACTGGTAAGACCACTGATACCGTTCTGAATCCATGCTATAGACAACAGAATCCTTTCCATGTGCTTCCTCCAGACTGACAGGGCCTGTCTGAAGGAGGACATCTCCGTTCTGGCTGCAGATAAAGACAGACTGGTTGGAAAATACCTTTGCGGAATCCAGCAGTTCTTTCATATACCGTGCATCCAGATTGAGAAGGATCACACCATCGTAGTCCATCATCTGGTATACGGTAATTAAATCCCGGCCTGTGGTTCCCAACCTGCGGCGTTCACTCCAGGTCTTATCTTTATCCTTATGCACCTGATAGCTTTCAAGCCATCCCTCGTCTATCCCGATTCCCAGCATTCCCCCTCTGTTGTTAGACCGGATAAACCGGTTATAGGGGTTGGGATAATAGATATAAATACTGTCTATGTACTGCCTGGCGTTGACCGGGGCATTGATAAACGTTTCTATGGTAGTTAAATCCTGATGCTCCTGGTAGCCGAGGGACTCTGTATTCAATACGTGATAGCATTTATTGATAATCCCCGGGTTAATATCAAAGGCCAGCATCAGGGAATCCAGTTCGCTTAACATCAGCTCCGTACTGTACAGGGTAGACTGCAGAAGCTTCTGGTTCGTCTGATCCAGCTCGGTTTTTAAATAGGAGTATCCCACAGCCGTTCCCACTCCGCCCACCACCGTGATGGAAAGGAGAACCGGGAGAAGGAATTTGATCAGCATATTGTAAAAGTATTTATGCTTATAAAATCTCTGCCTCATGATTTTTTCCTCCATTCGCCTGACTGTCGCGGTACTCTCTGGGACTCATTTGACAGAACAGATGGAACGCGCGGGCAAAGTTTTTTTCATTGGTATATCCAACCATCTCGCTGACCTCCCTGATCCGATAACGGGAGTCCCCAAGAAGCCGCTGGGATTCCTTCATCTTCACCTCCATGACATAATCGGAGAAGTTCTGTCCGCTTTTTTTCTTATACAGCCTGCTTAAATATTGGGCATTCATATTGACGTAATCCGCAGCCTCCTCTAAGCTGGCGGTGCGAACATGGGTCTCTACATACTTCTTTACCAGGGAGATCACATCCTTTCCCATATTCTCTTCCCGGAACTCTTCACGCTTCCGCTTTTCATCCAGCTTTTCCCTGACATGCCCGAACACTTCCCTGATATCACCAAATTTGGTTGGTTTTAAAATATAATCCAGGACCCCATACTGCAGCCCCTTCTTTGCATACTCAAAATCTCTGTGTGCGCTTAAAAACACGCATTCCATGTCATACCCCAGCTCCCGGACCCTTGCGACCAGCTCTATGCCATCCATCACCGGCATACGGATATCGGATAAAAGCACATCCACCGTATGATTCTCCAGATATGCAAGAGCAGCCTTTCCATTGGCTGCGCTTCCCTCCACGATGAACCCCATTTGATCCCATGGAATATAATTGCAAAGTCCATTCAGGGTTGCCCGTTCATCATCTACGATTAATAAACGATACATTTGATATCATACCTCCTCCAATTTTTTCTTTTTCCCCCAGGGAGTGATTTTTCAAACACGCCCTGCTACACCATCATAAACGTTTCTCAGAAAATTCTCAACCTCAAACTCCCGGGCCGGAGATTCCGGTTACAATTCATGGCCCCACTGCGGGCCGTGCATTGTAACAGATTCCGGGCAAAACAAAAGAGACCCCGCAGTTTAGGGTCTCTTCTAAACAACAACCGGCTCTTGTACCAGTTCTTTTATTTCCAGATCTTGACAGCCTTCTTATCCGCCTCCAAGCATTCCTCCCGGAGCAGCTCCAGTTCCTCCGTATGGTCCTCGCATGGGTCTTCATACTTCAGCACCTTAATCACGGACTGCTCAAAGCCTTCCTCCCCATACTCATTCCACAGCTCCTGCAGATGCCGGTTCGGATGGGAAGAGCCCGATAATCTGGCGCAGACGCTGTTGAAAGCGGTTCTCGTATCTCCCGATATTCCCAGAAATGATTCGCCGGTAGCCCTGCATTTCAGAGAAATCACGCCCATCTCCGGATGGCGGTTTTTGTATTCCATAATAAGCTGCTTTTTGCGTTCTGTATTCATGTTTATCACCTCGTATTCCATTGTACCCCATAAAGCCTGCGGGTACAATCTACGCTCCGTAGACTTTGCGTCATTCGTCAGACGGGCTCGCAGGCGCCCCCGCCTGACTCGTTGTCGGGATAAACTGGCCCGGACTGTCGAAAATCCGGTCGATGGCGACGATTGCCGCTCCCGTCAGGATCGGGTCGCCCTGATAGGTGCTGATCGACAGTGTCAGTCCCTCCCACACGTCGGCCAGAATGCCTTCCCGCACGGTTTCACGGATCACGGCTTCCATTCGCTCCGGATCCGGTCTCGCCATATCATCCCCGATGATGATGATATCCGGATTGATGACATTGACAATATTAATAATTCCGATTCCAAGGCTCTCGCAGGCGCGCTGGTAGCAGTCCATACAGAACTGGTCGCCTTCGCGTATGCGCCGTTCCACATCTTCAAAATTGCATCCTGCCCGGCCCGCCTGGTCACCGTATACCGCCTTCACTAATTCCAGGGAAGAGGCATACCGCTCCAGACAGCCCTTATTGCCGCAGGCGCAAGGCTTTCCGTTCCGGTCGATAGTCATGTGACCAATCTCCCCCGAAGTTCCCAGAGCACCCTTATAAATCTTTCCGTCCATCACAATTCCCGCGCCGATTCCCTGACCGGCCGCAATGTAGACCAGAATATCATCGCGGTAGGCGTCCTTTAAGTCCCACATATGGGCATAGGCGCCGGCGTTGGCGTTGTGCTCTAAAAATACGGGGATGTCCAGTTCTCTGTCAAAGAATTTCTTTAAATCAACATCCTTCCAGATATCGGCCCCCGTGATCAGAGCAATTCGGTTTTTCTTCGCTATAAACGGCCCTGGCACCGCCATGCCTGCCGCCAGTATGGTATCCTTTCCGTATTTTTTCATCAGAATACGCATCTCGGCTGCGATCTGGTTCAATATATCTTCCGCATCCGGCTGCTCTTCCGGTTTAAAATCCACTCGTTTCTTCGTTATCTGCGTCCCTGTCAAATCAAACAGGCCGACGCTGTAATGCTTTCTCGCAAGGCGCACGCCGATGACCCGGTAACGGTCCGGATTAATAGATACGCCGATGGAACGGCGGCCCTTGCTTCCATTCAGGAAGCCCACCTCCGTGACGATTCCCCAGTTTAAAAAATCCTTCATAATATTGGTCACGGTCGCCTGTTTCAGCCCTGTCAGGGAAGCCAGATATGCCCTGGAACACATGCCTTCTCTTCTTAAATTTTTTAAAAGGAGAGAACGGTTCATCTCCTGTGTCACGTCCTGGTTAATTCCCCTGTTTTGGACCATGTTGTCTTACCTCACACCTCTTGTATGATTGGCCGGACAGTCTCCGGCCGGGGCCAGTTTTTCTGCTAACTGTCCGTAGTACCAGCACTAGTATATCATGGTCCTGCCGGATCCGTCAAATGAGAAAACTTTGAGAAAACCATAAGAAAACCCGCTCAAATATTTGATCCCGCCCCCTTTACAGCGGAGTTCCGCTCGCGTATAATATATCTATTACATTTGTAAGAACAGGGAGGTTATCATGAGCAGGCTGCCGCAGATATCAGAAGCCGAATATGAAGTTATGAAAGTCATCTGGAGCAAAGCCCCTATTAGCACCAACGAGGTGACGGACTGCCTTTCAGAGGCTACGGAGTGGAGTCCCAAGACGATCCAGACGCTTCTTAAGCGCCTCGTGCAGAAGGGGGCCATTACATATGAAAAGAAAAGCAGGGTCTTTGTATATACCCCGCTGGTAGCAAAGGAAGACTATTTAAGCCAGGAGAGCGAGCATTTTCTTAATCGGTTCTACAATGGAAATCTGACCTCACTGGTAGCCAATTATATGAAGGACGAACGGATCTCCCAGGAAGAACTGGAAGAGCTTCGCGGCCTCCTATCGCATAGCGGGGAAGGAGAATAGCAGATGGCAGAATCTCTGCTTCTTTATCTGCTGCAAAGCAGTGCCGCCATTGCAGTTTCCGGCGGCATCATAATGTTCATACGAAAAGCGTTTGACCGGTACTTGACAGCGGAAACCCGTTACCGCCTGTGGTTTCTTCTCCTGATCCTTGCGGCCGCGCCGTTCCTGGCTGAAGCATTTCCATGGCTGGGCAGGCTGACTTCCCGCCTTGCCGATCTGTGGATGGCCCCGGCCGGGGATTCGTGGCAGGGCGGGGGCCCGGAGGCTGCCGGTAATATTTTTACAGCCACGGGACTGCTCCATGATTTTTCCGTTTCGGTTAGCCGGGAAATGCCTGGTTATCTGGCATTCGCCCTTCTCTCCCTCTGGATTGGAGGAGCGGTCTTACTTGCAGTCCTCACCCTTATTTCCGCGGTCCGGGTCAATTTTTTAAAGAAGACTGCCCTTCCCGTTCGGGATGCAATCCTGCGGGACATATTTGAGGACTGTAAGAGGCAGCTTGGAATCCGGAGAGACATTCCGCTTCGTTCTTCCTCCCGGCTGCGCTCCCCGGTTACGGCGGGAATCGCCGCGCCTTGTGTGCTGCTTCCGGCATCCCGGCTCTCCGGTCTCTCGGAAGACGAGATCCGCTGCATTCTGCTGCATGAGCTTTTGCATTACAAGCATAAGGATATCATGAGCGGCGTTCTTTTCCGCCTCCTCCTGATTTTTTACTGGTTCCATCCTCTGGTCTGGCTGGCCTTAAAGGAGATGGACAGCGACCGGGAAATTGCCTGCGATACGGCGGTATTGGCGCTTCTTGGTGAAAAAGCGTCCTGTGATTATGGAAATGCCCTGCTTCATTTTGCAGCCAGTCTCTCCCATCTGACCTTTGGGCAGACAGCCGGCATCGGCGGAAGCCGCAAAGAGATCCGGAAGCGGATTCTGCACATTGCCTCCTACCGCCGGGAAACCGGCAACAGACGGTTAAAGAGCCGGCTGCTGTATCTTTTGACCGCAGCGCTGGTGATCTGTACCACGCCGTCCGCCTCCGCTATCGCATTTTCCTCAGACCGCTATCGTGCGGCTCTGCCCCAGGCGTCTTTAGAAGATTTGAGCAGCTATTTCGGAAACTTTGACGGCAGCTTCGTCCTGTATGACAGTTCCGAAAACCGTTATCTGATATCCAATGAGGACGACGCCCGCACAAGGATTTCGCCAAACTCCACCTACAAGATCTACAGCGCCCTGATGGCCCTCGACGCGGGTATCATCACTGCGGAGGAATCTGCCATGGCCTGGAACGGAGAAACTTGTCCCTTCGATTCCTGGAACAGGGACCAGAACTTAAACACCGCCATGACGAACTCCGTCAACTGGTATTTTATGAATCTGGACCGCCAGGGCGGCCAAGACTCGATCAAACGGGAGCTTACCGCCCTCTCCTATGGAAATCTGGACTTTTCAGGAGGCCTCTCCCGGTTCTGGCTGGAATCCTCCTTGAAAATATCTCCTCTGGAACAGGTGAAGCTGCTGGCTGCATTATCCGGCCACACGCTTCCGTACTCGGAGCGTGACATGGAGACCGTTAAGGACGCGCTTTTCCTCTCCTCCGACGGCACATCGTCACTGTACGGAAAAACCGGCACTGGCACAGTCGATGGAAAAAACACCAACGGCTGGTTTATCGGCTTCATAGAATCTAAAAACGGCGCCTTTTCCTTTGCGGTCCATATTAATGGAGACGACGGGGCAACCGGTGCAAAGGCAGGGGATATCGCACTGCGTATCCTGAAAGAGAAGCAGCTTTATGGGTAATAAAAATGTCATCAGACGAAACCACTGCGTTCCCGTCAGATGACATTTTCATTGCTTTAAATTTGGAAAAAACGGTTTAAAACCGCTTATTCGATCGTAACCTTAAACCGACACTTTTCAGCTCCGCTCAAAACCGTTTCGATTATCTCCACCTCTATGTGCTTTTCCGGCATCATATTTTCCAAAACGTATATCATACTCTGTCTGGAGCATTCGCAGAAGGAAGCGTCTTTTCCTCCTGCCAGTGCTTCCTCACATACGCATTTGGGATAACCCATTTCATAAATATGGCCCTTTTCAATTTCTTTTGCAAAGGAATGCTCTGTATCTCCATATTTCTGGCAATATGTATCCATATTGAAGCCGCAGTCCTGAAAACACTGCATCTGAACAGGTAACACGGTATCCTTTACACATTTTATTGCTTTTGTCCTGTAATCCATGATTCTCTCCTCAAATCGAATTTGTTAAAATGCATATATCCACTACAGATAAATACGCGCTATGCCTTCACAATTCTACTATATCCGTGTGTATCTGTCAAATTCAGTGGTACATCATTACAAGGAAATTTCTACCATGGATCCGGTAAGTTCACTACTGCACCGGCGGAATATAAGAATCCAGCACGGCCTTCGCCTTTCTCACTACCAGCCCGCTTCCTCCGGCATTCTTGACATCCTCCACCATACTGACCATGAGTATCGGCGCGCGGTTCGGGCCGTCGGCCGTATAGACTGCAAACCAGCCCAGCTCCGTTCCGGAGGTATCTCCTTTCGACGCTTTATCTCGGCCGTTCCCGTCTTGCCTGCCAGCGTAATATCCCCCCGCATCGCGGCGTGGCCGGTTCCGTGTTCCGAGCTGATTACCTTTTTCAGCGCGGTATCGATTGTTTCCGCAATCTCAGGAGTACAGGCACCCTTCAGCCATACTTCCGATGCCGGCTCCTTCCTATACGTAATGTATGGCTTTATGACATCGCCCCGGTTGGGGAACATGGTATAAAGGGCCGCCAGGTGAATCGGATTCATCAGCACCTGCCCCTGACCGTATCCGCTGTCCGCCAGCTGGATTTCCGTCTCGATCCGTTCCGTGTTGGAATACTGGGACTGGGAAACGGATATCTCGAAGGGCAGATCCTGATTGAAGCCCAGGCGGTCGAGCCCGGCCATGAAGTCGTCATACCCGATCTTCAGCGCGGCTTTCGCAAAGTAAATGTTGTCGGAGTAAATATAGGCATTTTCCAGATTGACCGGGCTGTAGTCGTGGAGTGTCGTCACCTGATACTTTCCCCAGCTGGCATCCTTCTGCCAGCTAAGTCCCGCGCGGTCCGTGCCAAAGCTTTCGCCCGGAGTCAGCGCTCCCGTGGAAAGCCCGATGACTCCCGTTATCGGCTTAAATGAGGAGCCGGGCGCAAAGCGCTGTCGGAAACGGTTAAACATCGGCTTTCTCTCATCTTCATTTAACGAGGCCCATTTCTCCTCTGACATGCCGAGTATGAAATCATTGTCGTCATACGACGGCGTATTCACCAGTGCCAGGACCTCCCCCGTGTAAGGATTCATGGCAACCGTGCAGCTCTTGACGTCTTTGAACTTCTCGTAGATGGTCCTCTGAAGGCTGCTGTCTATGGTCAGCGTGATATTGGTGCCGTCTACCCGCGGTATGGCGGCCAGAACCAGCTTTTCCGCGCCCTCGGAGGTGACGATCGAAATCTTTTCTCCGTTCTGTCCCTTCAGTTCTTTTTCATACAGAGTTTCGATTCCGCTTCTCCCTATGACGCTGTCCGATAAGTATCCCTCGCCCGGATGCTTCTCCAAATCCTCAGCCGTCACATTCTGGACATATCCCACCAGATGGGCCGCCGCCTCTCCCAGCGGATAGGATCTCACCGGTGTATCGGTAATCATCACGCCCGGTATGGCCAGAAGCGCGTCCTGGAGCGCCTTATTCTCCACATTATCCTCTCTTGGACTCGCTGACTGGAGATCAAACTCATCTACCTTTTTCAGCGTCTTGACCGGAACCAGGGAGTCTTCCTTCACCCATTTTGCCGCCAGCTTCTTCTCTATACTCTCCACGGAGACACCGAGAAGCTCAGAAAGCCGCTCCAGATCAGGGCTCGTGCCGGAAGTCTCTCCCTCCGTTCCCGCGGTATAACCGGCCATTTTCCCGGGAACAAGGCCCACCAGAGAAGCGTTCCCTTTTCCGGCAAGCAGACCGCCGTCCCGGTCCAGAACCTCCCCTCTCACAGACCGGTCGGTGGAGACACGCACTTTATCGGTGCGGCCCAGATTCGGGAATATAACCTGATCATTCCAGATCATCCGATAGTCGCCCGCCGCCTTTTTCTTCTTCGTTCCCTGGTCCTCAGCCGCCTGCTCCCAGATAAAATCAACCTGATTCAGGAAATTGATCTCGCCGGCGGAGCTGTTGAGCGAAGTCTGGTAGCTGACCGTCTTCAAACCTTCCGTCCGTTCCTCCACACTCTGGATCTCCACGCGAATATCGGCGGCGCCGATTCCCTCATAGATGTTTTTATTTCTCGCTGTAAAGTCCTCCAGACCGATATTCTTCCGGCTCTGTTCGTTCAGCATTCCATACATCGCCTCGTAGTTACCGGTCCTGATATAATCCGTGTACTCCATCAGGAGCTCTTCCGGGGTCTTCTCCTTCTCCGTCTCCCCTCCTCTCCGAAACCAGACCCCCCCTGCCACAATCACCGCAGCTATCAGGATCCCTGCAGCTATACCACCGATCATCAGTCCACGTTTACTTTTTCTACGTCTCATAATATGGTTCCTCTCTTTACAGCTTCGATCTCATACCTTTTCCTGATGATGACATTTCACGCACATTTCCGTCAAATCTCACACCTGCTCCCGCAGACTTCGCATTCTGCACCGAGTTTTTATAAATTATTACATATGTAAGATTTAAAGTCAATATATCATTTCTATTGTTAAGAAAAATGTAACATTTATTTTCCTTCAAAAACTGCGCCGCCATCACTTGACATATCTCCAAAACCGGCATATAATGAACATTGTTCATTTAAGGAGGTATTCACATGAAAATCAAAAAAAATTATCTACTGCTGCTTGCAGGCATTGTCTGGCTCGCAGCCGGCTTTAATATTCTGCGTATCGGGATCATTTCCTATAAAAGCTATGTGACACTGATCAATCTGGCCCTTTCCGCAGCAGTATTTTTCCTTTTCTGGTTTATGGTGTTTGGCAAACTGGTACGCAGGCACACCGACCGGATTGTACGCTATGAGGAAGAGATGCAGTTCATTCTGAAGTTCTTTGACCGCAAGTCCTTCTGCATCATGGCTTTTATGATGACCTTTGGGATCGGCCTGCGCACCTCCGGCCTCTGCCCGGATATCTTTATCGCAGTCTTTTACTCAGGGCTGGGAACCGCTCTGGTTCTGGCGGGCCTCGCATTTACTGGCAACTATATCACACAGGTGGCCAGGAATCGTTAGTCACTGAAAAAACTCCCGCGGCAGTCGCTGGAATTAAGCAAAAAAAGGCTGTACCGTCTCCCGGTTCCCGGGTGAGCGGTACAGCCTTTTTTCTATCTCTTCTTTCGATTATTCCCTTTACTACGGTCTCCCAGACGCTCTTTCAGCAAACGGTCGAATTCCTCTTCCGTCACGCCTTCTTCCCGAAGCCGCCTGCGCCTCTGCTCCCTGCGGAGAGCGCGCTGCTGTTCCTCTTTCTTTCTGGAGTATGACAGATACGCTCCACCGCCGGCAGCGGCGGCAATCACCACCAGTGCGATAATCAGAAAGGGATTGATGGAAAACTTCTTCTTCACCTCCTCTTTCTTGTCATCCGCTTCCGGCTTTGACTCTTCCTGTGTTGCCGGCTCCGTGACCGGTTCCTGCACTTCTTTCTGCGTCAAATAGGCGCCGCCCACCTTCCGTCCGTCGTATGTATACTGTATAAACGCCACGCTTCTCTCCGGATGCTCGTCCGGAAAATCGGTTGTCAGCGTGTGCTCCGTATCTGCAAATACCGCGCCCTCCGGGAGTGTCACCGCTCCGGACGGATCGATCTTAAGATCCACCGGCAGATAACTTTTTCCGGCCACCTCCACGGCTGTCTCGCCTTCGGTATAGGCAGTTTCGTTTTCCGCTACATTAAAATTGGTAAAATGCGCAAATCCATATTCCAGAAGCGCCTTGCTGTCCAGATAATACTGTCCGGGACTCCCCTTCAGAATCACGGAAATCATACGCTTCCCGTCCTTCTCCGCATAGGTAACCAGCGTGTTGCCGGCTTTTAAGAGGTATCCCGTCTTGCCGCCCTTCACCGGCGGATAATAGTACTGGCTTGAAGAGTCATTCGTATTCAGGATCAGCTTATTCTCCGCATAAATCGTCAGGCCATCCGGATTGTTGATCGTAGGCGGAAACGTATGTGTCAGCGCCGCGCTGATTCTGATAATATCCGGCTCTGCAAATGCCGCTCTGGAGATCGCCGCCATGTCTCTGGCCGTCACGTACTGTGTGTCTCCGTTGAGGCCGGAGGGATTATCGAAATGGCTGTCCTTGCATCCCAGCGCCGCGGCCTTGTCGTTCATCATCTTCACGAACGCTTCCTGAGACCCGGCCACATGCTCTGCCAGCGCGTTAGCCGCCTGATTACAGGAATGAACCAGCAAGGAATAGAGGCAGTCCTCCACGGACAGCTTGTCTCCTTCTGCCACATTCAGCTTATTACCGCTGTCGGACTCCACGTTATTGATCGCGCTGCTTGAAAATGTCACCACATCGTCGAGTTTGCTGTGCTCCATCACCAGAAGAGCCGTAAGAAGCTTCGTAATACTGGCTGGCGGGTATGGCGTATCATACGCTTTTCCACCTAAAATGGCGCCGGAATCCATGTCGATGACGACTCCTGCCTCCGCCTGTATATCTGGTCCGGCCGGCCATGCCGGAGCAGCGTAGGCAGTCATGAGAAAACAGTTGCTGATCAGTGTCCAGCAGAGTAATTTCTTCAAAAAACGTTTCATGCTTTGTTCCCCTCAATTATGTATACACGCCCTGTTATTACATTCGTAAGAGCATTTTTTAATTATACACTGGATTATCCGGTGTGTAAACAGACTTCGTAAATTTTAGAATGAACCGGAAAATCCGGGGCCGCAGTACCTTAAGATCCCTCACTTCTCTCCCCCCGGCAAAGAAAAATGCCGGAAAGTCAGCCTCTCGGCCATTTCCGGCATTTCAACTTTGTTTCAATCAACGCTCGATCATTTCACAGAGTGCGACTATATCTTATAGATGTGCGGCTTCAGTTCCATCCGCTTCATGCGCATCTTCATAAGCAAGGCCTGATATTCTTTCTCCTTAGCCAGATTATGAAGCTCATACGGGTCGGCCTCCAGATCGTAAAGTTCCTCCGCATCCCCATGATTATCCACATATTTATACTGCTGCCATACGACTGCTTCCGCCCTCCACGGCGCAAGGTGTCCGTAGGTCTCGGCCAGGAGCGCTGTCCTCCAGCCCGGCCTCTGCTCCGTGAACAGCCGTAATATATCCTCTCCATCCACGGGTGAGCGGAAGGCGCTTCCCGCAGCGCTCACGATAGTAGGAGCCAAATCACAGTTGGTTACCAGCTCCCTGCAGATCCGGTTCTTTGGGAGCACGCCGGGGCAGGCCATCGCAAGCGGAATCCGCAGCACCTCCTCCGGCAAATAAAAGGCTTTGTCAAAATGGCAGCCGTGGCAGGCCAGGGCATCACCGTGATCCGCGGTCCAGATAATCAGCGTATTCTCATCCATCTGAAGCTCCCGCAGCTTCTCAATCACGCTTCCCACAGCCTCGTCCACCATAGTGATCTGGCCGTAGCATCTGGAAAGGAGCATCTGCCATCGGGACCATTCCATGGGATTCGGCCGGATCAGCTCTCTGTCACGGCTCGTTTCCCTTCCCGTATCGAACAGGTAGGATCTTGGCTTTCCTGCCAGATCATCGAAAAAACTCGGATATTCTTCTATGGATTCCGGCGGATAGAGCGCCGCAAATTCTTCTGTCGGGCTGTACGGCTGGTGCGGTCCCCAGAAATCCACCCGCATCATGAACGGAGCCTCCTCCCGTTTCAGCTCCTCCAGCTGGCGGCAGGCCATATCCGCGACATAGTACGCCTCATGGCACTCTTTCGGTCCCTCCAGGATGCCGGAGAGCGCCTCATTTGTGAGATCCCCCGGGAAATCATAGAGATCTCCCTCCTTCACATCATCAATCCAGCCCTTCTCGCACATATTCATTTCCACGCGCATTCTGGCCGGCGGAAGTTCTTTCCGCTTCCGGTACTCTTCGTACTCCGGCTGATGGTATGGATTGGAATAATCCGGGTAGGACACCCCAAGGCAGCCCAGATCCGACGGTTTTCCGGCGCAGGCGTGCCATTTTCCAAAGTAATAATTCCGGTATCCGGCTTCCTTAAGGACATCCACATACGTTTCGTGGCTGTCCCAGGGCGTTTCAAAGGAATTGTCCGTCTGGCCGTGATGGTGGGGATACAGCCCCGTCATCATCGTTTTTCTGGAAGGCATACTGAGAGGCGAGGAGCAGTAGGCGTGTTCAAAGAATACTCCCTCCGCCTTCAGCCGGTCAAAATACGGCGTCTTCACCCTGGAATGACCGTAAAATGCCTGATGGTCCACTACCATCATCAAAATATTGGGGCGCCGGTTCTTCCTAAAATGAAACACCGGCTCCTCATTTTCATCCCACTCCACGGGAAGTGTGTAGGCATGCCGATTCTCATCATACAGAGGATCACCCAGAATCTCGTCATACTGCCTGGCATGGAATACCATAATATCCGTGAGACCGTCCTCAGATTTCACGAAGGAATTGTGGCCGGGGCCAAATATCCCCTTTTCCACATCGGTCTTCACCACCGGTTCTCTGGATTTTGACCAGTCAGCCGGATCGAGGGGGTCTCCTCCTCTCCGTAAGCGCAGCATTCCCATGCAGTAATCGGCTCCCGTCGAGCTGGCCGAATACGTCAGAAACAGCCTGCCGTCTCTCTCTAAGACAGCCGCCCCTTCATTCACCCAGAATCCGCGGCGCTCCCAGTCGTAATCGGGGGCGCTTAAGAGCACCTGCGCCGTCAAAAGCCGGTCCGGCGCCTCCATCTCAGCGATGTATAAATTGGATATCTTTTTGCCTATATTCACCTTTTCCGCCCAAACGCAATACCATTTTTCCCGGTACGGAAATACCGTCATATCAAGGGAAAAATCCTGAAATGAGAATTTGTCAGGCTCCGGGGTTTCCGCCGCCTTCATCTGTCCCAGTTCCTCCCACTCATCTTCCATCGGGTCTCCCCTGTTTACCAGCACATAAGGGCGGATTTTCCAGATATCGTCCTTCTCTCCGGCAGCAAAATAAATGTACCAGGCGCCGGATATATAATGAATTTCAGGCGCCCATATGTGACAGCTCATCGGTCCGCTGTCGTGTCTGACCCAAAGTGTCTTTTCCTCCGCGCATTTTAAACCGGATATGGTCGCGGCTTTTCTCAGTATAATCCTGTCATATTCAGGGACCGACGCGGTAAAGTAATACGTACCATCTTCATGCTTACAGATGTACGGATCGGCCCTGTTTTCAATCAGCGGAATATTGTATTCCGTTGATGCATAATGATCTCTGTCCATGTCTGTCCTCTCTGTTTACAGAGTCTCTCCCTGGACAAGGCGGTAGCGCTCATAGGTTTCCATGGCAATTTCCCGGCCTTCCATCTCGTCGAACAGAAGCTCCACTGCCCTTTTCGCCACTTCCTCCACCGAATTATAGATGGTGGACAGGCGCGGAGATAAATATTCCAGAAGCTCAATATCATCAAAACCCATGATTCCGTAGTCCTTCGGCGCCCGTTTGCCGCGGGCCTTCAAATACTTCATAATATCCATCGCATAGATATCGCCGGAACAGAAAAATGCAGTCCTGCCGCCTCCCTCTTCCAGAATGGAAGCCGCTTCCTCCCCGTACGATTCCGAGCTTATGATCTGCGCCTCCGTGAACCGGCTCCCTATCGCATCCCGAAAGCCCTCCAGACGCTGCTCATGAGTATAGTTGTTCCCTTCCTTAGACTCGCCCAGAGGCGGGCAGACAAACACCACCCGCTCATAGCCGGAATCCAGAATCTTATCCGTCGCTTCCCTTGCCGCCCTCCGCTCATCAATTCCCACAAACGGAATCTCATCCGAAACCTTGTTTCCAATGACGATGAGCGGTGTGTCCAGACTTTTCAGAAACTTATTAAAATGTTCTCCTTTATTTACCGGGGAAAGAATCAGGCCATCCACGTGGTAATCCACCAGCTTTCGGATTAGATCCACCTCTTTTTCCCTGTTCTTTCCATGGAGCGTGATGTTTACACAGTAGCCTCTTGTCTGGGCCTCCGTCTCGATTGCGCTTAACATCTGGGCAAAATACTGGTTCTTGACATCAAATACCACGACGCCGATATACATCGTCTTTCCCTTTACCAGTCCTCTTGCCAGAAGATCCGGCCGATATCCCAGTTCTTCCGCGGTCTTCACGATCCTGTCTTTCGTCTCTTTGCTGATCCTTCCCTGATTGTTCAGGGCCCGGATCACGGTCGTTCTCGAAACCTGACAGATTCTCGCTATATCATTCGTCGTAACACCCATTTTGCACCATGCCTCCGGTTTCTTCATTATTCCCGCAAGCAACGAGCCAAAAGGACACGCTGGCGCGTCCATTTGGCGACTGCCGCGAGGGTCAAATGCCCCGTTGCTTGCAGCGGGGTTTTTGACTTGCGCCGGAATTCTCTGTACCTGTTCCGGCAGCTGTCACTTAACTTTTATTCGTAACACATTCCATGACAGCCTGTCAAGCACAACCGCAACTTTTCCGTCTTTTATGGCAGCGTCATCCTTTTGTTCCGGTCTCACTGGCTGATGGCCCGGTGAATTCACGGCTTCCGGATCGTCCGAAGCAAGAACGCGGTGCTCCAGCACAGCTACCGCCTCATATCCCTGTAAATCCAGTGACACCTCCATCTCCTCCGAAGGAGAACGGTTGATCATAAATACAACCATCTCATCTCCGTTCTCCACCGCGGCCGTATCCAGAAGTGGGATTTCTTTCTTCTCATAAAAAACTGAGTCTGAGGTTACGCGGCAGTCCATGACGTTGCCGTGACCGTAGGCGGCAGTATCCGCAAATGGATAATAGATCGGCTGCAGCCACACCCCGCCGCCCTTTTCCGTCATGATCATCGCGCTGACATTAGTCAAAAGGGACTGGCACGCGATCTTGACGCGGTCCGCATGTTTCAGGATTGCCAGAAGCATTCCTCCAAAGAGCAGAGCGTCCTGAAAGCTGTAAACCATCTCGCTGATCGGCATTGCCTTCTGCCAGGGCCTCTCGTCGCACTCTCTTACCGTCTCCTTTGACGCCCTGGTCCACACGCCCCATTCATCAAAACTGATAGAAAGCTGTCTGGAAGAGCGTTTTTTCGCTTTGATATAATCACAGACTGATGTCACCGTCCGGATGTAATCACTCATCTCATCCGCCTGTGCCAGGAAGCTTTCCACAGGCTTTTCATGGCCGTCAAAATACTGATGCAGGGATATGTAATCCACATACTCATACGTCTCATCCAGCGACTGCGCCTCCCATTCCGGGAATGTGGCCATGGTATTTAAGGAGCTTCCGCAGGAAACCAGTTCCACACCGGGATCCAGGATCTTCATGGCCTTGGCGGTCTCTCTCACCAGCCTTCCATATTCAGAAGCGCCTTTGTGGCCCAGCTGCCATTCCCCGTCCATCTCATTGCCGAGACACCAGGTGCGGACCCGGTACGGTTCTTCCCGCCCGTTCCTTTTCCGCTTTTCGCTGTAAGTGGTGCCCTCCTTAAAATTACAGTATTCCAGGTAATGCAACGCTTCCCGGATACTGCCGGTTCCCAGATTGACCGCCAGCATCGGTGACACCCCGGCCTTTTCACACCATTTCATAAATTCATCGGTTCCGAACTCATTCGTCTCGACTGCCTTCCAGGCCAGTTCCGGCCTGCGCGGCCGCTCCTCCTTCGGGCCGATTCCGTCTTCCCAGTTATAGCAGGAGACGAAATTACCGCCCGGATACCGGATGGTGGTAATGCCGGCGTTTCTAACCGCCTCCAGCACATCCTTTCGGAATCCATCCTCATCAGCCAGCGGGTGATCCGGCTCATAGATTCCGGAATAGACCACCCGGCCCATATGTTCCACAAAGCTTCCATAGATCCGGTCATCAACGGAACCCTTTTTAAACTCTCGATTGATCGTAATTCTGGCTTTCTGCATTGTTTTTTTCTCTCCTCTGTTTCAGCAGCTTAGCAGTACTAGTCCTTCATTCCGCTGGTCGCGACACTGGCGATAAAATATTTCTGGAAAAAGATATAAATGACGAGCAGCGGCAGCACCGACAGAAGAGCACCGGCCAGCTGCGGTCCATAATAAGTGGTCGCGTGTTCTCCCACGAAAAGGGCAAGTCCTGCGGAGAGCGTCCTCATCCTCGTGCTGCTGGTCATCATTAACGGATACAGCAAATCATTCCAGTTCTGCATCAGATGGAAAATAGCCAGAGTCAGTACTCCCGGTATTACCAGCGGGAACATAATCTTTGCAAATATACCGAATTCGCTCATGCCGTCCACTCTTGCCGCTTCCTCCAGATCCTTCGGAAGAGCCGCGAAGTAGGACCGCATCATAAAGATGCCGAATGCCGAGGTGGCCTTCGGCAGAATCAGTCCGCCGTAGGTGTCCAAAAGCCCCAGCAGATTCGATTCCAGAAACAGCGGAATCATCATAACCTGGAATGGTACCATCATGGTAAGCAGCACCAGCATGAACAGGATATCTTTCCCCTTAAAATCCAGCCGCGCGAACGCATAGCCCGTTAATGAGTCAAACAGCACTGCCAGAATCGTTGAACCACCTGCAAATATCACGGTATTTTTAATATATGATGCCATAGGGATTGTCCTAAAAATCCTCTGGAAGGACTTCAGTGTATATTTCGTTCCAAAAACAGTGGGCGGATATCCCAGGATCTCCTTTTCCAGTTTATAGGACCCAACTGCCATCCAGATAAGCGGAAACAGGACAATCACAATCAGGAACACCGTAAATACGATCTTAACCACACTTAAAAGTGTCACACGTCTTCTCTTCTTTTCGTTCATCCCCGGCCTCCTAATTCTGGTTAATAAACATGTTCTTGTACATCGGAAGGGAGACAGCCAGTATCACCACCAGCAGAAGCACAGAAAGGGCGCAGGCGTATCCCAGATTGTAGGGCTGATTAAAACCGGTTTTATAAATATACTGTACCAGCGTCTCGGTCTTAAACTGCGGACCGCCCTGTGTCGTGACGTACACCTGGTCAAACACCTGAAGAGAGCCGATGGTATTGGTAATAAGGCAGAACCCCAGCGTGGGCTTCAAAAGCGGCAGTGTAATCTTAAAGAACTGTGCCGTCTTCCCTGCCCCATCGATCTCCGACGCCTCATAGTAGCTCTGGGATATCCCCTGGATTCCCACTACCAGAATGGACATGGTGTAGCCGAAATTTTTCCACACCGTCATGGCGATCACGGTCGGCATGGCCGTCTTCGCATTTCGGAAAAAGGTGGCGTTATGAATACCGATCTGTTCCAGTAAGTACGGTATGAATCCGATATTGGTATCTAAAAGAATGGACCAGATAATGCCTACCGCCGCCATGGAGCAGACTACCGGCAGGAAGAAGATGGATCTGGCCGCCTTGTTAAAGAGGCTGGTCTTTACCAGCGCATTGGCCGTCAAAAGTCCGATCACAATCTGAAGAGGCACTTCAAACAGGACGAATATAACCGTGTTCAGCAGTGCGTTCCAGAACCGTGTATCCTGAAATGCCGTGATAAAGTTGTGGGCCCCTGTAAAACTGGTGTCCGTAAAGAAGATATTCATGTCAAACAGACTGATTACGAGACATGCCATCAGCGGAATAATCGCAAATACGAACAGTACCAGGATGGAGGGCAGCATAAATAAATATGCTACCCGATCCGGTTTATTCCAGTATTTTCTGCCGAATGAACGTGAAGGGGACTTTCTGGTTTTTATATTATTCAATGAAATCACCTCTATGTACTGCTGTCTACTCAGAAAGCAGCTTGTTGATGCTCTCCGACGCCTTGCTCAGTTCCTCCTGCGGGTCGTTGCCGGCCACTACATTTTCGATCATGGGGAATAAAATGTCGTTATTGACCTGTTTTACAGATTTAATTCCCGGTGCAAAGGAAAATCCAAACTCAGAGATAGAGGACAGCGCATTGACTGTTGCATCCGCTTTGATGTCTGCATCCTCTGCCAGAGACTTTAAATATGGCGGATAGCCGTTGCGCAGGGACCACTCTTTACAAGTCGTGTCTGAATTCCAGTAGGCGATAAAGTCGTAAGCCGCCGCCTTTTCTTCTTCACTGGCCGTGGAGGTGACTCCAAAGCCCTGGACCTCGATGACACCGGCAGCTTCCTTGTCCCCTGCGGGCATTCCCGTAACACCAAAATTGATCTCCGCTTCCTTCAGTCCGCTGATCAGCCATGGACCGCCGCAGTAGATTCCCATCTGTCCGGCAAGCATTAAGTTATCCGTATCGGCTCCTGTAGATCCAACCGGCGCAGCCCCCTGATTGACGAGATTCTGAATATACTGAAGGGTCTTTAAGTTCTCAGGGCTGTCCAGAACAGAACTCTTACCGTCTGCAGAGAAGACGTCACCTCCGTTGGACTTGAACATTGCATCAAAATAGCAGGGCGCGCCGCTGATTGGGAAACCGATTCCATAAAGCTTTCTGGACGGATCAGAGATCTTCAGCGCATACTCGGCCGCCTCTTCCCATGTTGCCGGCGGTGTCTCAGGATCAAGTCCCGCCGCTTCAAACAGGTCTTTATTCCAGTAAAGGAACGTGGAATGAACCTGCATCGGAATCATCATCTGTACCTTCTGACGCGGAGAGTCCCCCTCACCTTCGTTCGGCGGAAAATACTGAAGCGCCTGAAGAGATGCATCACTGAAATTCGAGGCATCCACTCCGGTCTGTTCGAAGAAATCATCAAGCGGCGTCAAAATTCCATTATCCGTATAAGTTGCCGTATCAAAATTACCTCTGATAATAAGGGCGGGCGCTGTCTTGGAAGCGATGGCTGCCGGAAGTTTTTCCTCTAAGCTGCTGGCCGGCATGATATCCATCTCAATCGTAATTCCTCTGGTATTCTCTTTATTATAGCGGTCCACAATCTCCCTCAGCACATCGCCGTCCGTTCCTGTAAATGCATTCCAGAACTGAATGGTGATCGGGCCTGCGGCTTCCGCCTGCTTATCTGTCTCTCCTTCTGCTAAAGCAGCCTGGGTATCCGAGCCTGCCTGGGTATCGGCGGCCGTTGTCGTCTCTTCTTTTCCTGCCATCGGTGACTTCGTATTGCATCCTGCCAGTGAACACGCCATGACTCCGGCCAGCATCGCAGCAACAAATCTTCTTTTCATATAGAACCTCCTGAAATATGGTTGTTTAACAACTGTAATATATAAATTTTAATGAAAAGAAACCTTTACTTTTTTACTTAAATCATTTAGAATGGTACTGAATAAGGTATCCTGACTGTTTATCCGTATGTTTCGCGGCAGACCGATAAACTCTCAGGGTATTTTTTTGCCCTCTCCTTTCTCTTCCTTCACCGGCATTCGTTAATTTTCCCAAATACTCATTCATTTATTTGGTTATATTTCATTAAATTTATTTCTGTTATTTGTAATCGAGGTTTTTGTATATGCACTTTTTATTTGCGTACAGGTGTACTCTATGTCGATTATTATATTCCTTGCACAATTTATTGTCAATACCCTTCTTTATTTTTTTCCGCCGTCTGAACTGTTACCATTTTGTATGATTGGCGTAACCTTATAGATAAAACAGAAACACCGCTGATATCCCTCGCCAGTTCCCTACAGTAAAATTCCAACTCAAAAAAACTGGCACAGGATTTTCCTCCTATGCCAGCATTCCATACTATTCGATTGGATTATCAATCAAAGATGCCACCTGAAACTCATGAACATGTCCATCTGCGGAAGTCGTATACGATATGGATATTCTTATGATTGAAAAACTTTTCTCATGCGTGTTCCCCTTTCATGTAAAACCTCATATTTATTCTCCGAAAATATATCTCATTACAATTTCAGACGCGATTCCCCTTAAAATATTCTTCTCTTTTTCTGTGGAACGGTAAAACATAACAGACGAATTCCGCTCTCTGGCATACTGCTCTACCCTGTCATAAAACTCTGGAACCGCCTCAATTAAACTCCCCCCCAACACAACGGCCTCCAGTTCAACCATCCGAAGATAATTCAATATACATTTTGCAAAAATATTCGCCGCCTTATTGATCTGGATAACAGCCAGGGCGTCTTTTGTCCTCACTGCTCTCTGTAAATCCTGAAGTGTCAGATGATCCATCTGACTTTTCATGCTGCTGTCGATGCCCAGTCTCATCTCTTCCACACACTGAGCCAGGATTGCCGGAACCGATACGTAAGCTTCCACGCAGCCATATTCTCCGCAGGTGCATTTGCGGCCATCCATGTCAATCGTCATGTGAGCGAATCCATCCAGTATGATATTGTGGTTCAGCATTAGTTTCCGGTTGATAACTAATCCTGAGCCGATTCCATTTCCGACTGTCACATAAACCACATTCTGATGTCTTTCAAAGTAATTGGGAAGATAATTTCCCATAAGTGCCGCCCTCGCGTTGCAGTCCAAGTAGACCTTCCGGTTAAATCTGGTCTGAAGCACCTTCACAATTGGAATATTTTTCCATTCTCCGGCTAAAAAATATAACGGCCTCAGCATCTGCCCGTTCGCATAGTCGAGGGGACCAACAGCGGAGAGACCAATCTCTAAAAACAAGTCCTCCGCCAGTCCCAGCCGTTCACAGGCTTCTGAAAAATCCTGTCTGGCAATATCTGCCAGCTGCTCCGGCGTCATGCCCGGAATCAGTCTGTGCTCCTCCATTGTAAGTATATCATTACTGAAATCCACTACCGCACAGTAAAATGTTTCCCGCAATATACAGATTGAAAACACATAAGCATGCCTGCTGTTCATGGACAAAAGCTCACCGGGCCTTCCTTTGCTCCCGTATTCCTCACTGCCGGATACCTCTGCGTATCCATTCTGCACCAGGGCCTCTATCACCCGGTAAAGGGTAGGCGCCTTGTAATGACTCAACTCCAACAGACTCTTTCTTGATACATGCTTCATCGCATAGATGTACCATAAAATTTTCTCTTCCTTTGCACTAAGTTCAGTCATAGTCCCTCTTTCCGGCGCCGCACAAATACTCCTGCGCTCTATGCCTGTCGGACCGGCAGCGTTTCGTATCCCATCTGAAAAGAACCAGGTTCAAATCCTTTTGCAGTATGCCTCTTGTTCTGTCCGGCTCCTGTCACGTTCGCCTGCCGTCCGTCTGTCTCCGGTCTTGCATATTCCGAAAACCAGCTTTCCAGACGTTTATTTAATAATTCTATCAATTCAGGAGCCGCCTTGTCAATCATGTTGAGCATTTCCCCCGGATCAGTTTTAAGATTGTAGAGCTCATCCGGGCCTTCCGGATACCTGCGGATATATTTCCACTCCCTTTGGCGAACCATCCGGACTGCGCCATATTCGCTGTAGACAACCACACAGTCATTGATCTCCCGTTCTTCTCCCGTAAAAATGGCTTTTGCAAAGCTTTTTCCCGGAAGATCCTTTTCTTTATACGCCAGTCCCGCAATCTCCATGATCGTTGGAAAGAAATCGTAAGCGCTGTATAGTCCCTTTAAACGTATTCCCGGCCGGATCTTTCCCGGCATACATGCTATAAACGGCACCTTTACCGAAGTATCGTACATGTTAAAAGGGGAGGTTCCATTTCCCTTTCCCCATATTCCATGATGACCGCAGTTAAATCCGTTATCGCTGGAAAACAGAATCAGAGTATCGCGGTCCAGATTCAGCCGCCTCAGTTCTTCTCTGATCTCACCTACCCCCAAGTCCAGAGCGGAGGTTGCCGCAAAATACCCCTTCAGCATTTCCTTCCTGTCATAATTGAACTCGGAAAAATCGATCTGCCATGGGTGGCGTTTTTCCACCGGACAACTGGTAAATGCGCAGTCACGGTACAAATCCAGATACTTCTGCGGATGATTATGAATCCAGGGCGTGTGGGGTGCAGTAAAATTAACGCTCAAATAAAACGGTTCGTCTTTCCCCTCCCGCTCCCGCAGGAACCGGACTGCATCCTGGGTAATCAGTTCGGTAACATACCCCGGTTCACGGACTCTTTTCCCCTCCCGTATCATGGGGGCATCATAATAGTTACCGCCTCCTGACTGATGTACATACCAGTGCGAGAACCCCTTCTGCCTTTTTTCACTGTCTCCCAGATGCCATTTTCCGCTTACCCCGCAGACATATCCGGCTTCACTCAGATAATCTGTATACCCTTTAAACTCTTCCAGATATTCAATAGGCTTCTCTCCCTCATTTTCCATGTTCCCCTGTAAGATCCAGTCCAGAATACCATGCATAGACGGCATCCTTCCTGTCAGAAGGGTTGCTCTGGCCGGCGAGCACACCGGCGAGGAACAGAAGAAGTTTTCCGCAGTACAGCCATTTCGCGCCATATCATCCAGGTTCGGCGTAACTGCGTCCCTGTTGCCCGCACTTCCCAGTGTCCAGAACCCCATATCATCGGCTAAAATAAATACTATATTAGGTCTGCGCATCACAATCTCCCGTTTCCGCTACATATTTTTTCAGTATACAGCTGCACTGGTACAACGCTCTTGGTATATGAAATGCTGCCTTTTGAATTCCGCCCTTGAGCTTCATTCGAGGTGATCCATCCCGGTTTAATACCGCATACCACTCCCCATAATCCGGATCAAAGAAGTGCTCCCTGCACCAGAGAAAGAGGGTTTTAAATTCTTCCCATGCTGCGCTGTCACCGGTTCTGTCAGCAGACGTCAGCAATGCACACAGCGCCTCCGCCTGTGTCCACCAGACCTTTTCATCCCATTTTAACTGACGAGCCGCATTCCAGTCTTTATACTGTTCGTCGGTTCCATTATCGCTTAGCATGTGAAGAATCCCGCCGAATTTTTCGTCATGGCTTCTCTGATACGTAACTGAAATCGTATGGAGCGCACGCTCCGCATATTCCGGCCGTCCGACTCGTTCAGCCTGTTCCAGAACAAACCACATGGATTCAAAAATATGTCCCGGATTAATCCGATGTCCATCCTCGCTGTCGATATATCCGCCCTGAAGCGTTCTCATCTCATGAATGGTCCCATCATCACCATGCCCCAGCACGCCGAAAATTCTGTCCATACAGAAACGAATCAACGCATCCGCCTTATCTCCATCTAAATATCCCCGTGCACAAGCCACAGAATTCAGGCAGATCATATATCTCCCATGACTGACTGCTCCCGCCTTGTATTTCTGAGGAAATGTGTCACGGCAGTCCTCATTTCGTATATTCTGATCCAGCCTGTCAAATGTCTCTCGGATTACGTTCTCATCCTCCGTCGAATCTGAGGCCGCGGCGTATGCGCTGAGTGCCATTAAAACGAACATATCTGTAAACAGGGATATGGCACCCTGCTGAACGGTCCCATTCTCATCAAGCAGATAATACCATCTCCCGTTTCCTGCGTATGCATGGGATATCAGATAATCTCTTCCTGTCTTTGCCAGATTGAGCCAGGCCGGATCTTTTTCCACATTACTGTATATTGTTGCAAACATCCAGACCTGTCTGGCCTGAAGCCAGATATTTTTCTCTTTTCCGGTACAGTTTCCCTCACGGTCGAAGGAAGTTATATACCCCCCATGTTCCTGATCCGCAGTCCTCTCCTTCCAAAAGCCCAAAATGTCGTTAAGAAGACAATTTCTTACGATCTCATACCAGACTGTCGCCTCTTCCGCTAAAACCCCTGTTTTCTGCAATCCTGTTCCTCCTTCCCGGATAATGCTATTATGCTCTATCCCTTTACTGCTCCCATCGTCATCCCCTGCACAAAATCCTTCTGCAGTAGCCATACAATGATAAAGACCGGTATGATAATTACTACACCGGTAGCAGCCATCGGCCCCCATTCCAGTCCACGGTCCGTAATAAAACCGGATATAATAACCGGCAGCGTCTTCGCATTTCTGACACTCAGAATTACAGCGAATAAAAATTCATTCCAGGTACTGACAAATGTAAGGATTGCGGAAGCCACTAGCCCCGGTTTCACGATCGGAAGCACAAGATAGAAAAATCGCTGCGCCATGCTGCATCCATCAATTTTCCCAGATTCTTCGATACTTTCCGGCACCTCCTGAAAGAATCCCATCATCAGCCAGATTACCATAGGAAAATTAAAGCTGGTATTTAATATAATCATGGCCGTCTTTGTATCAATCAGATGCAGGCTGCGCATAACCAGATAGATCGGTATCGCCGTTGCCACCGCCGGATACATCTTCTGTAAAAGAAACCAGCCGGCAAAGATACTCCGCGTCCTTTTTCCCAGTTTTCCTTTTGTCAGCGCGTAGGCCGCCAGACTTCCGAAGGATGCAGCCAAAAAGGTCGACACAGCTGTGATAACAGCCGAATTGTACAATCCCTTTCCCACGCCGTCATTTACAAAGATCTTTATAAAATTTTCTGTCGTTATCCGCGTCGGTATGATAACCGGAGGGCTTGCGAGATAATCTGCCTCCACTTTTATGGCATTTGTAGCAAGCCAATACAGAGGCAGAATCACAGATACTGCAAACAGGGTAATAAAAATCCATTTCGTTGGCTTTCCGAGAAAGTCTGTGATCGTACTGCTGATTCTGTCATTTTCTTTCCGTCTCATGATTTCCTCCTTTACTCATCCCGAACCCTGGATCTTAAGAATACAAATACAGATGAAAGAACTGCCATGGCTGCGATGAAGACAAGGGCCAGCGCCGCCGCATATCCTGCATCGAAATAGCGCAGTCCCTGGGCGTAGATATAGCTCGGAAGCATCTCAGTCGCCATTCCCGGGCCTCCCCCCGTCATAACAAAGACAATATCGAAAACCTTAAAAGCATCTATGACGCGCAGCATCAGCACCAGTGTCAGAACCCTGTAAAGCTGGGGCAGGATTACATAACGGAAACATTTCCACTTCGTGGCCCCGTCCACGAGAGCAGCTTCTATGGTATCGCCGGGAATCGATTTGATCCCCGAAATCAGAAGCAGGGCAAACCACGGAGTCATTCTCCAGACATCCACCATGATAACGGAAAATATAGCCAGCTTCGGATTACCGAGCCAGTCAACTGCGGGCATGCCGATACACGTCAGCAGATAATTAATAATACCTGTATTTTTGTCCAGCATCATTCTCCACATGGTTCCGGCCGCTACCGGGGCCATAATCATCGGAATCAGCATAATCGACCGCATGATACGTGCGCCCGTCCCATCCCCGGACAGCATCATCGCCAGCATCATGCCAAGTACCAGCTCCACAGGAACTGACGCAAAGGCAAAAAGGGCTGTATTCTGGACACTGCGGATAAAAACCGGATCATCAAGCATACGCAGGTAGTTCTCCAGCCCTACAAACTGAGGTATGAATCCCGGAACATTAATTCTTACTTTTTCAAAGCTCAGCACAAACGAATTACAGAGAGGGATAATCACTGCCACCAGCACAATGATTAGCGCCGGCATTAAAAACAGCCATGTCGTCAGCTGGTCCTCCGATATCCTCTTCTTTTTCTCCTCTTTTCTCATAGGTTCCTCCGATCGTAAAGCAAAAAGGGGAGGCACCGGCAACCGCTGCGCTCCCCCCACGCCCTTATTTCAAAGCTTCTTCTATCGCGATCGCATTGTCATTTTTGCTGTCAGCAGGCGGTGGATTATTCTTAATTGCACGGTTCAGTTCGGAATCGAAAAATTCCATTGCCTGATCCAGTGTCATCTGCTTCGACATATAAGAGCTGACTGCATTTGCCATAATAGAATCCAGTTCTGCCGATACAGGGATGCGCCACTTGGGAAGACTCGTCTTTAGCCCCTCTCCCAGTGGGCCCATCTTGGAATTCTTCACTTCATCCTTTTCCCAGAAACTTGTGTAAGAAGGTAAAATTCCGAATTCATCGAAAAACTTTTCCTGCTTTTCCAGACTGGAGTATTCCCTGATCCACTGGAATGCCGCATCTTTATTCTTTGAATACTTGGAAACAGCCACACACCAGATACTCATCTGGTTGATTCCTGTCTTTTCCTGTGGGAATGGTGCGATAGCCCAGTTATCCACAATCTTGGATTTTTCCGGATCATCCGCCGCCTGTACGATTCCCAAAGTCGGCCATGCCTCACAGAATGCTGCTTTTCCCTGAAGAAAGGCATTGATGGATTCCTCCAGTCCCCATGACAAACCAGCCGGATCGGAATATTTCGTAACTTCTCCCAACTGCTCCATGGCACTGCGTCCGACTTCACCGTTTACCACAACGTTCCAGTCCTTGTCCGCAACGTCTGCTCCCATGGCCCATGAACGTACAAGGTAGAGAACCGCATACTGTTCTTTCTTTCCCGGTATGGAGATCCCGTACATTCCATTGTCCGGATCATTGAATTTCTCCGCCATCTGCATATACTCTTCGTATGTCTTTGGCGGCGTATCAATCAGATCCGTGCGATATGCCATCATGTTTGGTGTCGGTGCCTTCGGAAAGCCGTACAGCACATCATTCCATTTACAGGCATCGTAGACACTGGGTATAAACTTATCTACCTCCATGCCGCTCTCCTTTACCCGGTCATCTAAAGGTTCAAGATGAGGAGCAAATTCTCCCAGCCATGATAAATTTACCGCAACGACATCGTAGCTTCCCGCCTGACTGGCAAAGTCCAGCATGGCAGTTTCATGGAATGAGGCAAACGGAACATCATTAACTTCTACGTCGAACCCTGTTTTTTCTTTGAACTCATCTGTCATGGATCGTGCTGAATCTGCATAAACACCCGACATGAACAATACATTCAGTTTACCTGATTTTGCAGTTTCACTTGTAGTGCCACTCTCTTTTGGAACATCCCTCTGCTGTCCACATGCTGTAAGACAAAGTATTAATATCATCGAGATCATAAAAATACTTTTTTTCATTTTGCTTCCTCCTCTTAATTATTATTTTTATAATAATAAAATACTATATTTTGTAGAATATGTCAATATATATTAATTTAATATTATATTTTTATTTATATTGCGCATTATTTTTTATTATAACAATAATTATTATACGCATATTTGTCTGATTAGTAAAATCTTATAACCAAATCAAGATAACTTTCAGCAAAGGAAACAAAAAAATGCCATTCGGGATAAGATCAGTCTATAAAAGGCTTTTCTTATTCCAAATGACATTTAATGGTTTTATTCTATTGTTTATTTTCAATATATCTTAATTCATGTACCTGGAAAAGCCGGTACCACGACTGCGTCTGCATCTGCGCCCGCTGCCGGTGTCTGCTGGGGAACTGCCTGCTGCTGCGCCGTCTCCTGCCCTGCAATCCCCTGCGTCTGTCCGCCGGCCGCGCTCTCGTTTTCTCCCGCCTCTGCCGAAGACTCACCGGTTTCTGCCGCGTTCTCGTTCTTTTGAATTACCGATGCCTTTCCACGGTATGTCGTATTGTGAAGCGGAGTCTCTTCCAAGACATTGCCGTCTTTGGTCACTACGCGGAAGGTCTTCCAGACTCCGCCTTTCTGCCCCTGATCCACAACCTTCTCCGTACCTGCCGGAAGCCCGTCATTGACTTCGTACACCGGAGCCGGTGGTTCTACGTCCCTTACCTTTTCGGAACGCATGGTCACCTTCACGCCATCTTCCAGAATTGGAAGGCCGACTATGGATATCTTCAGTGTGTTATCCTTCAGAGAGGCACGGACTGCCACCGTTGTCGGCTCTGAATTTACAAACTTAAGGTCCGGCCCGGCATAGCCGTCAAAGCTTACCATAGCATCCTCTCCCGGCTGTATGTAACTCGGAGTAAAGCTGTGGGAATGGCGTTCCGTCGCCGAAAGCCCCGAACTCACAATGGCATTATAAAGTGTGGTAGACACCTGACACACACCGCCGCCCGGTTCTTCAATCAACACACCGTTCCGGTATGCGCCGGCAGGCTGGTATCCTTTCTCCTTCGTCCTGTTTCCTGTGGCGAGATTAAAAGAAAATTCCTCACCCGGCTTCAGAATCCTGCCGTCGATCGCTTCCACCGCCAGACGAATATTCTCATTCCGGTTTTTGTTGCTTGTCGTCTTAGTCGTAAAGCTTCCAATAACCTGATACTGCTCCTTTGCCTGCGCCGCGCTGCGTTTCGGGGAGTTCTCCGAAAATTCCGGTTCCACCGCAGCATAATTTCCAGCTTTTACCGCCTCCATCAGGCCCTGTACCAGCGCATCTTCATTCAGCGTTCTTCCAGATTTCGCCTCCGAATAGGTATAGACGCCTGTTTCCTTATCAAAGGAGACCAGCTGGGAATCGGCCGCCGCACGGTTCCATTTACCGGCAAGCTCCTTAGCCAGCGCACGGAAGGACTCCTCCAGAGAATCCATGTCGAAACCGAATGTTCCGGTTTTCATCTGCCCGTTTCCGTAAATCTCATCCAGAATTCTCCTGACTGCTCCGCCGGTTTCCTCCTCCGCTGTCACGGTCCCATCCTGCCAGACCACAGACAGACCCTTCGTCTTCTCCAAAAGAAGCTTCTCGGCGTCGCTCCGGCTCTTTCCGGTAATATCAATCCCCTCGACGACTGTGCTTTCGTAAGCCGTTACCGTCCCTGCCAGATGTTCCGCCACAGAAGCCGTGCTGCTCTCTTCCACTGCGGATTCCGGTCTTCTGCCGCCGGTTCTCCGCCCAACAGCCAGACCTGCCGTTCCAAGAACCGCAGCCAGTAAAATGACCGTTCCACCGTACATCACCAGCCTTGCCTGACGGCGGCGTCTCCTCGATCTTCCCCTCTTCATCTTTATCACTCCATTTCACACACTTTACTGCATTCCGCAACAAACTGTAACTTTTATTATTTCAGTTTACACTGTAACAATAGCAGATACAGTTAATTCTGTCAAGAGTATTTTCGAGGTTCTCCGTTATTCTCCCCGGAGCAGACGGTACAGTTCACGGTAATATTCGGAGTAAATGCTGTCTTTTCTCCATATAAAAGTAAAATCGTGGCTTAGTTCGAAGTCTTCCAGCTCCACGCGCCTCAACCGGCCATCTTCCAGTTCCTTCTTCACAGCAGCCTCATATAAAAATGTGATTCCCCGTCCATCTGCAACCAGGCTCTTGATAGCGCCAATGTTGCTGATCTCCATCAGGTCCTCAAAATCGTGAATCAGAAGGTTCTTGCCTTCCAGATACCGCTCGAACACATATCTTGTACCGGATCCCGGCTCCCGGATAAAGAACCGTTCCTGCGTCAGATCCTCGATCACCTTACCCTCGCTGTGAAACTGATATTCCGGCGAAGCCACAATCACAAATTTCCCTCTGTCGTATACGAGAAAATCGTATTCCTTTTTTTGAAAAAAGCCCTCTACCACTGCAAATTCGATCTCCCCCTCGTCAAGGCTCTTAAGCAGATCCTGGGTGTCGGCCACCACCATTTTCACAGAAATATCCGGCTGGGCGTCCATAAGCCGCATCAGCGCTTCCGGAAGAACATACTCTCCCACAGTCATGGTTGCCCCGAACACGAGACGCCGCCCGCCGCCATCCGACATCTTGAGTGCCTGCTTTAAATGAAGCTCATCGTGCTGCATCGTCGTCGCCGCCGACAAAAGCATCCTCCCCGCCTCCGTAAGTCCGATCTTCTTACCGCTGTACTTAAACAGCTTTACCTGATAGTGCTCCTCCAGATAGTGAATATGGTGCGACACAGCAGGCTGTGTAATGTTGAGTTCCTCCGCCGCCTTTGTAAAATTCATGCATCTGCATACGGCGAGAAATGTATCCATCCGAAAATCCAGCATCTGAACTTTCCTCCTTTTGTAAAATACGTTCCTTTCTCAATATCATAACATATATTTATCAATAAATAAATATTTAGAATTTTATTTTATGGTTATCCTTCTGTATAATGGTAACAGTTTCCATGGCCTCTGGAATAAATTTATCCCCATGATCTCATAATGATATCGAACAAGAAAGGAATTTTTAACTATGAAAAAATATACCGCAGGGCTTCTGATCTGTCTCGCCATCTCCATACCGGCCTGGTTTTTAGGCAGACTCTTTCCGGTAGTGGGCGGCCCCGTTTGTGCCATCTTAATCGGAATGGCTATTGCTCCATTTATAAAGGGAAAGGAGCTTTTCCGCCCCGGGATCGCGTTTACATCTAAGAAGATTCTCCAGTACGCCGTCGTTTTACTCGGCTTCGGCATGAACTTATCCGTGGTTCTGGAAAAGGGAAGGCAGTCTCTCCCCATTATCCTGGCCACCATCACCACATCGATTCTCATAGCGGTTCTGCTCTTCCGGCTTTTGAAGATACCGACGAAGAGCGCCATCTTAATCGGCGTCGGTTCTTCCATTTGCGGCGGTTCTGCCATAGCGGCAACTGCGCCGGTCATTGAGGCGGACGACGAGGAGATCGCACAGTCTATCTCCGTTATCTTCCTGTTCAACATTGCCGCTGCATTAATTTTCCCCGCGCTCGGCGCCGCTTTAGGGCTTTCCAACGAGGGCTTCGGTCTGTTTGCCGGCACCGCCATCAATGATACCTCCTCCGTCACGGCCGCCGCTGCTGCATGGGATGGCATCTACGGAAGCAATACACTGGAGGCCGCCGCCATTGTTAAACTAACCAGAACCCTGGCGATTATACCAATCACCCTGTTCCTGGCATTTTACCGCACAAAAAAAGAACAGAGCGGCTCCGGAAATACCTTTCAAATCGCAAAAATATTTCCGTTTTTCGTTCTGTTCTTCCTTCTCGCATCCGTACTGACCACCGTATTTCATCTCCCCGCCACGGTTACGGGACCGCTTAAAGATTTAAGCAAGTTCTTCATCATCATGGCCATGGCCGCCATCGGGACCAATACCAACCTGGTCACCCTCGTAAAAACAGGAATGAAACCGATTCTTCTGGGCCTGTGCTGCTGGATCGGAATTTCCCTGGTCAGCCTGTCCATGCAGAATTTTCTGGGCATCTGGTAATCGGTTCCTGATTTCTTAAGCTAGTATGACCCACACTAAATGCCTTGCTGGTTCGGTGAGGATGATTTTTTGCGTCTGTACTATCGGAAAATCAGACCAGCGAAGCAGTAAGGTATTTGGTGTGGGTTATACTAGCATGAAGGCGATCTTTATGCTGTCGCCTTCCACCGCCTCGCCTTTCGACCTGGTAATCGGAAGCTTCTCGTCTTCCGTGAAGCCGATGGTCTCCCCATCCTTTAAAAGTACATCATCACAGAGTACATAGCTCGCAATATCAAAGAGGAATTCGTGAAGCTCGGCTGGCGTAGCCGCGCTTTCCAACACCTCGATCTCATCCTTCCCAAAAGCAGTCATGCCGTATGTATACCCGTTCATCCCTTTTTCCGTCTGATACAGGCCAAAATAAATCCAGTCTAAAATCGGATAAGTCTCTTCTTCCTCTTTCATATCTTCCGCCACGGCGCAGTACATCTCCGGCGCAAACACGGTTCCGCTGGTATAAATTCCGAGCGCATTCTCCTGCTTTAAGCAGGCCGAAGAAATCTTTACGTAAAGCTTACCGGCTGCAACCGGATCATTTTCCCTTCCCCCGACCACGGCAGCCAGAATATGGGCCCGGTGCTCACTGGCCGCGTCCACAGCGCCTTTCCAAAAATAATTGGACTTGGCGTAATACTCCGCCTCTCCCGCAGGCACAGGTGCCGGCATCAGGCTGATGGCTACCATATAATTATCAACCTCGAATACGATGGTGTCGTTATCCGCCTCCTCCTCATCCGGTACGCTGATATTCCACTCATCCAGCAAATCCTTTTTTAACTTTTCTGCATCCCACACCGGGGAAGACAGAAGCACACTGCCGACAAACGAGCCTTTTTCCTTGTTTTCCATCGCGTTCTCCTATAGTATCTTCTTTTTCTTAAAAAACCAAATCTCGACCGCTACAATTACGACGCTCAGAAGAATCATCCCTGCGTAGCCATATTTCCATCGAAGCTCCGGCATATTGGCAAAATTCATTCCATACCAGCCTACCAACAGGCTGAGGGGCAGAAAGATCGTCGTCACTACGGTCAGCCAGCTCATGATCTGGTTCTGATTGGAGGCAATCTGAGACTGGTACATCTCCCGAATCTGAAATACATACTCCCGCAGCATCTCCACATGATCGTGAAGGCGGCTGGCCCGGCTGGCGAACATGCCGAAACCTACGCATTCCCCTTCGGAAAACAGGTGGTTGTCATTGGACTCCAGTTCCTCTCCCAGAGATATCAGCTGTTCATAGTAGGTGTGCAGTGCAAGCAGTTCCTTTCTGCTCACGATCACCGTCTCATAAAAATTCTTCGGCTGATGATCCAGCAGCTCGTCCTCCATGTCCTCCAGCTTCGCCTCATACTTCTGCAGGAAAAGCACATCGTTGCGGATCAGATAATCCATTAAGAGGATCAGAAACTCCGCGGGAGCGGCAGACGTTCCTTTTTCCTTCGCCCTCTCCTCTCCAGCATGGGAATGGGCAGTCCCTTCTTTCGACGCAATGTCCTCCATCCGTTTGATGATCTCAGTCAGCATATCCCCTTCATCGAGCAGAATCAGCTCACTGTCCGTCACATAGAAGCCAAAGGAGAACTTCTCGCCTAAAAGATTATTTTTATTGGGAATCATAAAAGTCCCCATCGTGCAGCCGCCGTACGCCTCCGCCTTGCAGTAATGGATATTCTCCATGGAATGCACCAGTACCTTCCGGTGAAGGTACGTCTCCTTCGCATCCCGGAATTCTTCCAGCGTCATGACTGTAATACAGGCGTCATCACTCTCTCGTCTCTCTCCGTCGGAAAGTCTGGTCAGCCTTGTACCAAAGCTGTAACTTACCATCGTTATTCCCTCTTTCCTTCCGTATTACTCCTGTCTGATGAAGACGACTTTGTTGTTTATCTTATTTTCCCGGACCTCTAACTGGCTGATACTCTGCACAAACTTGGAAAATGTGGAGTAGCCGTAATCCTTGACCTTGAAATCCCCATACTTCCTGTGCATGCCGTTGCCCAGAGCGGCCAGCTCCAGGCCGTTCCTTCCGCTGTTTCTTACCAGCTTTATGGCGTAATCATCCAGCTCCTGTTTCCTGGTTCGGTTGTCCTTTATGCGAACCGTTACTACATTATTTGATTTCTTCAGTTCAAAACTATCCATTTCCTCCAGAAATTTCGAAAGAGAGCTGTAACCATAGCTTCTGACGTCGAAATCAGAATATTTTTTTACAAGACGATTCCCAATTTCTCCCAGACCAGTAGCCTTATTCATATCGTCGTTCTCCAGGATAATTGAAGCGATATCCTGTTCGATGACTTCCCGTCCTACCGTTACTCCGCTGACGCTCTCCTCATCCTGGTCAAGCAGGATCTCTAAATTGGTAAACACAGTACATGCGGCGCGGAATGACTTTGGAGTCTTCTCCTCACCCATGCCGATGACTTCCTTTCCCGATTCCCTCAGCCGGCTGGCCAGCTTCGTAAAATCGCTGTCACTCGAAACAATACAGAATCCATCCACGTTATCGGTATACAGCAAATCCATGGCATCGATAATCAGCGCAGAGTCGGTGGCATTCTTTCCCACGGTATTGGAAAACTGCTGAATCGGTGTAATAGAATTTTCCAGGAGTTCCTGTTTCCACTTTCCCATCTGAGAGCTTGTCCAGTCTCCATATATCCTTTTGTATGTAATGACACCATACTTTGTCATCTCAGCCAGAATATAGCTGATGTACTTTGCTGAAATGTTATCCGAATCGATTAATACTGCAAATTTCTTGTCATTCAATGTTCTGATCTCCTGTTATCCTAGTGATATCTACCATTATATTTTATTCTGGTCCATTATACAATAAGGCAAATGGTTATTCTGGCATATTTTTTGCATCGTATTTTTATCTTCTGTGCAGATACTAGAAAAGAAGATACTTTACAACGCAACATGAAAGGAGTGTTCTTATGAATTTGAATTCAAACAGTTCATGTGGCTGCGGAAAATCCGACAGTGACAAGAGTACACCTGCCGCCGCTTTAACACTGGCTATCGCGACAGTACCGATGCAGCCCTGGGAACAGCCATATGAGCCTGCTGCCGCTTTACAGCACGGAACGATCTTCCCTTGTCTCGACTTACCGTTTTATGTGACTGGAGGTGGTAAATAATGGCAGACCGCGAAACAATGTTAAAACAGATTAATGAAATCAGCTTCACAGTCAATGATCTGACCCTGTTCCTTGACACCCATCCTCTTGACGACAACGCTTTAAAGGCATTCAGCGACGCCATGAAGCAGAGAAAACAGCTGATGCAGACGTACGCGGAGAATTTTGAACCGCTGACGGTTGACTGTGTCTGCCCCGATACCAACAACAAATCAGAAACCCATACGAAGTATCCGGGACAGAAGCATTTTACCTGGTCTGACGGTCCGCTTCCGTGGGAAGGAGGTACTGTCTAATGTGGAATTATGAAAAACGGCTTCAGTTTCCAGTAAAAATTTCGACGCCATGCCCGAAGACGGCATCTCTCATCATCACCCAGTTTGGTGGTCCTGATGGAGAGCTGGCTGCTTCCATGAGATATCTTTCCCAACGTTACTCCATGCCATGCAAAGAAGTTGGCGGACTTTTAACGGATATCGGTACGGAAGAGCTGGCACATCTGGAGATGATCTGCGCCATCGTCTATCAGCTTACAAAGAATTTAACGCCGGAGCAGGCAAAGACTGCAGGCTTTGACGCCTACTATGTCGATCACACCACAGCCCTGTGGCCGACCGCCGCAGCAGGCGTCCCGTTTAATGCCTGTGAGTTCCAGTCCAAGGGCGACGCCATCACCGACTTAACGGAAGACTTAGCAGCCGAGCAGAAGGCCAGAACCACCTACGACAACCTGATCCGTATCATCGACAATCCGGAAGTCAGGGAACCGCTCAAGTTCCTGCGTGAACGTGAAGTGGTTCATTTCCAGAGATTCGGCGAGGCGCTGGAGAAGATTAAGTCCAATCTGGATTCCAAGAATTTCTACTATTTCAATCCGGAATTTGATAAGCAGTTTGTAAAGAAATAAAGACTGCGCAATAACACAGAGCGGCGGGAACGATTCCGCCGCTCAATTGTGTTTTTACAGGATAAATTATGATTAATTTTCCATTTTTTTCTTGCATTTTTCCGTCAACGTGGTAAAATAGTTGCTATGGAGGTGTAGCTCAGCTGGGAGAGCGCTTGCATCACACGCAAGAAGTCGCAGGTTCGAGCCCTGTCATCTCCATTAGAAGAGATTGCTGATTTCCTGAATGGGAGGTCAGCACTTTTTTGTTATAAAAAACTTTCTTTGTAAAAGCAAATGTGGTAAAGCAGGAGGCAAACGGGACTGAGGCCTTAGGGGCAGTTCCACCGTTACCGCACCGCCGATCCTATTCCCCAAAAATCAGCGCTCCGCTTATATTTTAACACTATTTCTGCTCATCATAGCTGTACTTCAGCAGCTCATAAATCTCATCTGTCACCGGATCATCTTTAAAATACCCTTCTAAAAGGCTTAAGACTTTCTCCGCGAATTCCGACGGGATCGGTTTCCCATCTATGGCGGTGTGGAGATCCTGCTTCATCTCGCTGACCATCTCCCGCTTTTCCGGTATGGGAAGCCCGTATATCTTGCACAGCATGCCGATCGCCGCACACGCTTCATTCGGCGAGGTCAAAGGTGCGTTTTCGAATCTCGTCTTGATCTCCACTGCCTGTTTGTTAATATAAAACACCATCTCTCTCCACTCCTTTTTCTCAGATCGGCCTTCCGGCTCTATTTTATCAGGCGGCCGTCATTTTACTGGAAGCTTACCCGGAAGCCCTCGGTACGCTCTACCATATCCAGGCGGCGAATCATCCGGTTAATCACCTCCAACGGTACACTCCGCTCCCGAATCGTATTGCGCCGCAGCACTTCCCGGTAAGACACCTCCAAATATCTGATATTCACTCTTGCACCGTAATTGCTGCACAGCCGGCATATCTTCTGTCTGTTGTCCAGCACCAGATTGGTTGCATTCCACACAAATGGGGTCTGCGTGCGCAGAAATCCCTTTGCCCGCTCTCTCGCAACGGCCGCCACAGGCCCAGAAGGCTCACTCGGCCGCACTCCCATCTCCTCCCGGATGTCATCCAGGGAGATTACCGGGAGATGTGAAAAATTCTCCTGAATATACGTATCCTTACCTGCCAGAGGAAGCCCCGCCATCACATAGACATCGAACTTCGTCGTATCATAGAGGCATTCCTCCGGCCATATGGTCTGTTTCTCAAAGTAACAGAAACGCGTATACTCATTGGCAAAATGAATCCGCTCATCATAACAGCCTGTTTCCCCGGCATAAGCCCTGAAATATTCCACCGTCTCCAGAGCCGCCGTCTTATCGCTGCACTCCCTTCCCAGCACATCTGCGCGCCCAAGAAGATAGAGCAGCTTCAGCCTGACGCTCTCCCTTGCTCTCACAAGGCTAACGGAAGGCGACTCCTTCTCCATAAACAAAAGCGGCAGCCCATGGTAACGGATCAGCCAGGCGATCTCCTCCCTGACCGTAAACGGAATCGAAAAACGTTCCTCCAATTCCTTATAGCACAGCTCCCGAAACCGCTTCATCCCCGCAATGCTGTGCCCGGGTGAAATGATTCTGCCCTCTTCTTCGGCCGAGGGCATTGTGCAGCTCTTCTTTCCGATATCGTGGAACATGGCGGCCATATAAAGGACCGCCCGTTCCTCTCTGTTTAAATCCTTCCACTCTTCACCTGACACGACCGCACGGCAGACGTGCCTCGTATGCTCCAGCACATTTCCCTCGCGGTGCCATGTGCTGTCCTGCATGACGTCTTCCAACTCCTCCAGCCATGGAAATTCCACGAGGAGTGTGTCAAAGCAGTATCCCTTCTGCTCTAAGAAATCTTCAAGTCTCTGCTGATCTGCCATACTCACACCTCCTCCCGAAGGGGAATATCCGAGAATAAATCCGTCCCCGGCGCCAGCTGGTTCGGAATGACGGGCCGGTTGAGCCAATGTGTCTCCGAATCGAGAATCGTGTTTAAAAATGTGCTTCTCACATATTTAAACCGTTCCTTCACCAGACCGTCGTCCTCTGCCTTGATGTAGATACCCTCCATGAGATCGGACATATCTGTTTGCCTTTTTACCAGTTCCCAATAAAGCCCCTGTCCTTCACACTGCTCCCGCAGGGACTGCTCATACCGCTCCGACTTAAAATGTGACCTGCCAAGCCAGGAAACCAGCTCTTCCAGAGAATTCAGCCTGCCCTCAAACAGAACGAGGACCGACACAATAAACGGGCACTGTAAGAGCAGCTTCCTTCTCGCAGCCGTACTTAAAAAGCTTTTCGTTTCCTTATCAAAAATGTCAAATTCCATAAAATAATGGGTAAGCCTGTCATAGTACACCGTGTGTTTAGCATACAGCCATTCCCCGTACATCACATAGCGCGTCCCCAGCATCTCATATAAATCCGCCTGATGGCAGCTGGCCCACGTCTTAAAAAGATCAAACTGGCGCTCTCCATAGCCGCCGTTTAAGAAATGGCCCCTGCTCTGGAGCATCAGTTTGCCGTTCTCCCCAAAGCTGACGCCGCAGTTGGCGCCATCCACCTTTTCCTCCAGAACCACGAATTTTCCCCTGATCTCCTCGAATCTCACATTTTTCAAATTCTCGTCGCCCGCCTGGATTCTGGAGCCTTCGATATGGCGGGTTCTCGGATATTTATAAATCATTTCCATATTCATTTCACTTCTTTCTCTCTTCATGTTCCCGTTATATGCCACAGACCTTTCAGCCATCCGCCAAAGCGCACGTTTCCATTTTTACGCAGCAGGAGCCCTCTTCCATTGAATAAAGAGTTCGGCAAGCCGGACTCTCGCGCCGGAGCGCGGTCGCTTCAGCGGCCATATTTCCTTAGCGCGGAGTGCGCCTCCTCCTGGAGGGTTTTTATTTCATAGGACGAACTTTCCTATGAAATAAAAAAAAGCTGTGGCCCATACATCACCACAACACAAGTTAAGTCCTGCGGCAGCTTCCGGAATATCCATACGTATCCTCACGACCAGCCGCTCACGAAAACAGACGAAAAAGAAATTCTTTTTCGGGCTTGTATACGGTGTAAAAGTATCGTTTATAAGGGTATCAAAACAAGACAGCCCGCACCCTGCGTTCCATCCCTGGTTCCATTGATTTACTTATAAACAAACCATTACATCGTTCTCACCCTTTCTTTATAAATCTAGGGTAATCTTACCATCAAATAAATAGAATGTCAATTTATCTATACAAATAACGTGCCGTCACCTATAATAAGGATATCAATTTTATTACGGAGGCAGAACTATGCGTAACTATTTTCTTATTTATGACGGCTGCTGTTTCTTTGAGATCGTACTGTTGGGATATTTCATGAAATACTCCTCTCTTGGTGAACAGCCCTGTGCTTACTGCATGGCTGGCTCCGCCGATGACACAGGCGGCGGAACGATCCGCACATCGGAAGGCTTCTGCGTTCAGGCAGACACATTTTTAAAAGATATCGATCCGGACGAAGTTACATCCTTCATCATTCCGGGCGGCGATATCGCCCATGTCAGAGGAGACGAGCTGAGTGCCTTCCTTCACAGACTTAACCGGGACAAATCCTGTATCTGCGCCATCTGCGCCGGCGTCGATCTTCTGGAAGAATACGGTTTTCTGGAAGGAAAGAACACCATTCGGACAAGCAAAAATCTGGCTGTGAGCGACGGACGTCTCATCACAGCCAGACCAAACGGATATGTGGATTTTGCAGTCGAAGCGGGAAAGGCCATCGGCCTATTTTCAGACGAGGCCGACATTGCCGAGACACTGGACTTCTTTAAATACCACAAATCAGAGATCTGACTCGATGCTGCCGCAAACGGCGTCACGATTCATCCATGGTAAACAGTTCCTCAATCGTGACGCCGAAGACCTTTGCGATATTCCAGGCCAGAACAAGGGAAGGATTGTACTTCCCCTTTTCCAGGTTACCGATCGTCTCACGGCGGACTCCCACCCTGGCCGCCAGTTCTTCCTGCTTCATATCATACCTGGCCCGGTATTCTTTGATCCGGTTTTTAATCATCTCCCGACCACCAGCTTTCTTTTATTCCATAATAGGCAGTTGATAACGCATAGACCAGCACCGATGCGCTCCACCCCCAGGCGATCCCGATGACAAGCGCCTTGCTGATCCCATAAAGCGCCGCGTAAATCAGCGTCACTACGGCAGTTAAAACCATGCCGCACATAAATGCCCTGGCAGCGGACTTATTCATATACTCGATCATCATCTCATCTGTCTTTCTGAAAAAGTACTGAAAATCCACCGCAAATCCAAAAAATGCGAGGAAGGTACGCTCCTCCGTGACAATTCCCAGGATACCCAGCAGCGATAGAAATCCCAGACAACCATAGCCATATTTCATATTCTTCCCCCTTTCTACGTGGTATATTTATAACTTTATGTTATAAATATACCACGTATTTTTCAAGCTGTCAACAGCCAGTTATTTCGATTATTATAGTAAAACAGTGTTTTCTTCTAACAATATAAACAGGCGGCAGTCACAGATATTTAAACCTGTAACTGCCGCCCGTCTGCCCTTTAAACCGTTGCAATATCAATCAACGTCAATTCATTCGCCCTGTTTTCCATACTGGTCACAAGAGCCGCCGCCGTATCGAGTGAGGTCAGCACGTTTACGCCTGTCTCGATGGCATTTCTTCTGATTATGAAACCGTCACGGCTCTTATCCGCCCCCTGCGGCGGGATATCGATAACCAGATCGATCTCGTGTCCCAGAATCAGATCCAGCAGGTTCGGGGACTCCTGTTCCAGCTTTCTTACTGCCAGCGCCTTTACTCCATGGCTGTTTAAAAACTTCGCAGTTCCCGCGGTGGAGAAAATCCGGTATCCCTGTGCCTGGAATCTTCTTGCTATGTCCACGGCCTCTTCCTTCTCGGAATCGCGGACCGTGATAATCATATTTTTATACTTTGGAAGGCGCACGCCTGCTCCCTCAAATGCCTTATAAAGCGCCTCATTGAAGGTCTTCGCAATTCCCAGACACTCTCCGGTAGACTTCATCTCCGGCCCGAGGCTGATATCGGCGCCGCGGATTTTTTCAAAGGAGAATACCGGCATCTTGATGGCAATATAGTCCGCGGAAGGCTGAAGTCCCGGCGTATAGCCCAGCTCCCGGATTGTCCGGCCGCAGATGATCTGCGTCGCCAGCGGCACGATAGGGATTCCGGTAACTTTGCTGATATACGGCACGGTACGGGAAGAACGCGGATTCACCTCGATGATGTACACGTCATCTCCGTCTACAATAAACTGAATGTTGATCATGCCTTTCACGTGAAGGGCTCTCGCCAGCTTCTCCGTATACTCTACTAAAGTCTCGATATTCTTCTCTGTCAGATCCTGAGCCGGATAGACGGAAATACTGTCGCCGGAATGAATACCGGTCCTCTCGATATGCTGCATGATTCCCGGAATCAGAATGTCGGTGCCGTCACAGATGGCATCAACCTCGATCTCTTTTCCCATGATATACTTATCTACGAGTATCGGATGCTCCTGGGCAATCTGGTTGATGATTCCGATAAATTCGTCCACATCCTGGTCGCTGATGGCGATCTGCATGCCCTGGCCGCCTAAAACATAGGATGGACGGACCAGCACCGGATATCCCAGCTTATGGGCCGCTTCTTTAGCCTCTTCGGCAGTGTAAACCGTATGGCCCGCAGGTCTCGGAATACTGCATTCCTCCAGAATCTTATCGAACAGCTCCCGGTCCTCCGCCGCATCCACATCTTCCGCGGCCGTACCGAGAATGGTCACCCCCATCTTCATCAGACTTTCCGTCAGCTTGATGGCCGTCTGGCCGCCGAACTGAACCACTGCCCCATCCGGCTTTTCGATGTCCACAATGCTCTCCACATCCTCCGGTGTCAACGGCTCGAAATACAGCTTATCCGCAATATCGAAGTCGGTACTTACCGTCTCCGGGTTATTATTTACAATAATCGTCTCATAGCCCTCTTTGCTGAACGCCCAGGTGCTGTGAACCGAACAGAAGTCAAACTCGATCCCCTGGCCGATACGGATCGGACCGGAACCGAGGACAAGCACTTTCTTCCGCCCGCTGGTATATGCGGCTTCATTCTCGCTGCCAAAGCAGGAATAGTAGTAAGGCGTCTCCGCCGCAAATTCAGCCGCGCACGTATCCACCATCTTAAACGCGGCCACAATGTTGTTGTCCTTACGCATCTGATGAATCTCCTGTTCGGAGCTTCCTGTCAGTCTGGCGATGACGTTGTCCGGGAACTCGATTCTCTTGGCTTCTCTCAGCAGATCCACCGTCAGCGGTCCCTTCTTAAGCGCCTCTTCCATCTCCACGATGATCGCCAGCTTATCGATAAACCAGACGTCGATCTTCGTGATCGCATGGATCGTCTCATAGGTGAAGCCGCGTCTTAACGCCTCCGCGATCACCCAGATTCTCCTGTCGTCCACGAGGGCCAGCGTGTCCTTTAATTCCTCGTCGGAAAGCTCTGTAAAATCATAGGACATCAGGCTGTCCACATGCTGCTCTAAGGAACGGATCGCCTTCATTAAGCCGCCTTCAAAGTTCGTACAGATACTCATGACCTCTCCGGTCGCCTTCATCTGGGTTCCCAGCGTTCTCTTGGCGCTGATGAACTTGTCAAACGGGAGACGCGGCATCTTGACCACGCAGTAATCCAGCATCGGCTCGAAGCTGGCGTACGTCTTCTTCGTAACCGCGTTCTTAATCTCGTCCAGGGTATAACCAAGTGCGATTTTGGCCGCAACCTTGGCAATGGGATATCCGGTGGCCTTGGAAGCCAGCGCGGAGGAACGGCTCACGCGCGGGTTTACCTCGATGACACAGTATTCAAAGCTGTCCGGGTTTAAGGCGTACTGTACGTTACAGCCGCCGGTGATTCCCAGTTCGCTGATAATTTTAAGTGCTGATGTACGAAGCATCTGGTACTCCTTATCACCCAGAGTCTGGGAGGGAGCCACAACGATGCTGTCGCCGGTGTGAACGCCGACCGGATCGATATTTTCCATATTACAAACGGTGATCACATTGCCCGCACCGTCGCGCATCACTTCGTATTCGACTTCCTTCCATCCTGCGATGCACCGCTCCACCAAAACCTGTCCCACACGGGACAGACGAAGGCCGTTTTCCAGAATCTCCGCACATTTCTCCGGGTTCTCAGCGATACCGCCGCCGGAACCGCCCAGTGTGTAAGCCGGACGAAGGACTACGGGATAACCGATCTTTTCCGCGATTTCCAGACCGTGTTTGACATCCTCCACGATATCGGAGGGAGCTACCGGCTCGCCGATCTTCTCCATAGTCTCCTTGAACATCTCGCGGTCTTCCGCCTTCTTAATGGTAAGAGCTGTGGTTCCGATCAGACGCACATTGTGATCCTTAAAAAATCCGGCGTCCTCTAATTCCATGGCAAGATTCAGTCCCGCCTGGCCGCCCAGAGTCGGGAGTACGCTGTCCGGTTTCTCCTTCAGGATCAGCTGTTCCACCACTTCTACCGTCAGAGGTTCGATATAAACCCTGTCCGCAATATCCTTATCCGTCATGATGGTGGCCGGATTGGAGTTTAAGAGAACCACCTCGATGCCTTCCTCTTTTAAAGAACGGCATGCCTGGGTTCCCGCATAGTCGAATTCCGCCGCCTGGCCGATGATGATCGGGCCGGAGCCGAGAACAAGTACTTTTTTAATATCAGGATTCTTCGGCATTACTTTCCCTCCTCCATCATTTTCAAAAATCTGTCAAATAAGTAGCCGGAGTCCAGCGGTCCCGGACATGCCTCCGGATGGTACTGAACCGTGAAAATGTTCTTATTTACGTATTTTAATCCCTCGTTAGTGCCATCGTTGACATTGACAAATGCCGGAACGGCCGTCTCAGATTTAATTGTATCCATGTCCACCACATAGCCGTGGTTCTGTGACGAGATGTAGACGCGTCCTGTCTCTAAGTCCTTTACCGGATGGTTTCCGCCGCGGTGACCGTATTTTAACTTGTGGGTATCCGCGCCTGTGGCCAGCGCCATCAGCTGATGGCCGAGGCAGATGGCAAAGATCGGTACCTCTGATTCATATAATTTGCGGATCTCGGTGATAATATCCGTACACTCCTTTGGATCTCCAGGGCCGTTGGAAAGCATGATTCCGTCAGGATTTTCCGCCAGAATCTCTTCCGCTGCCGTCGTCGCCGGATATACGGTAACCTGGCAGCCTCTCTCATTCAAAGAACGGGCAATGTTCATCTTTGCGCCTAAATCGAGAAGCGCCACCTTCTTTCCGTCTCCCGGAAGCATGTATTTTTCGGCGCAGGTGGTTTTCTTCACCACACCGGTAACCGAATAATTTTTCATACGGGCAACAGCCTCATCACAATCAAAATTTTCATTGGTTGTAATCATGCCGTTCATCGTACCTTTTTCTCTTAAGATTTTTGTTAGGGCTCTCGTATCGATACCACTGATACCTGGAATATCTTGTTCCTCTAAGAAATGCTGAATGGTATCCCCGCTTCTGAAGTTGCTGGGGATTCTAGATAATTCTCTGACAATGTAGCCGTCCGGCCATGCTTTATACGATTCCATATCTTCACGACAAATTCCGTAATTACCAATCAGCGGATACGTCATCACCACGGCCTGCCCCGCGTACGAGGGGTCGGTGAGGACTTCTAAATAACCGGTCATGGAAGTATTAAATACGATTTCGCTGATTACTTCCCTTTTCGAACCAATGCTGGTTCCTGTGAATACGGTTCCGTCTTCCAGTATTAAAAAAGCTTTCATACGTAAAGTCCCAATCCTTTCTTAATGCTATGCGTTGTTTGAGCGCTCTGAAAATCAGCCCAAATTGAATAGATTATACATGATTTCACGACATTTTTCAACTGTTTTCTGCACGATTGCCTGACTATCTTTTTGTATTTTTTATAGACTATTTTAAACATAATATACAATTTCCTTTTTTTCATATTACGTTGGATGGATCTTCCGTTTGAGATGGATAGATCTTCCGGCCTTGGCTTTCACATCCTGGTGAAAAAACCGTATCCGCGAATAGCCGGGTTCAAAACTGCAGAGACTATCTCCGAGGTGATGTTTATGATAGATAACAGTGAAATGCCCATCGGTTTTACCATGGAGCTGGCACAGCATTCCGACATTCTGACCCGTTTTGCGGAACTTCCGGAATCCAGACGGAACGAAATCGTAGACGGAGCCAGAAACGTTGAGAGCCGGAATGAAATGCGTAACTACGTAGAGTCCATGTTCCGGTAAAACGTCCGGAAATTCGGAATCCCTTCAGTCAGCCAGGATTCCCGGACTGCGGCGCCTGCCCCCTCCCGGCAGAAACATTCTCCGCCGCAGCCCGTTTTCCGGAAAAACCGGAACATTTGCGAAACAGCCGTCATATACTGTCAGTAATCATCCAATAAAGGGGCAATCTATGAGAAAATATATGACCGCTGCCGCACTGGAACCTACTGATACCGGCTCACTCCAGGTAAATGTAGTTTCTGCCGAAAACAATTTTCCTATCCGCGATGCCGAAGTTTCCATCGCTTACAAAGGAGATCCTGAAAGCACTGTAGAATCGACGAACACCAATTCTTCCGGCCAGACCGGGGAGATCCGCTTAGCCGCTCCTCCGCTGGAATACAGCCTGTCGCCCGGCTTAACCCAGCCCTATTCCGAATATACCATCACCATCCGGGCGCGGGGCTTTGCGGAAGTCGCCATCTCCGGAACGGAAATCCTTCCGGACTCTCTTGCAATCCAGCCGGTCCGTATGACGCCGCTGGCCGACGAGGTATCACCGGACACTCCCATCGTCATTCCGGATCACACGCTCTATGGTTACTATCCACCAAAAATTGCTGAAGCTGAAGTAAAGCCGGTGGCTGAAACCGGTGAGATCGTCTTAAGCCGCGTGGTAGTTCCTCAGACCGTCGTGGTTCATGACGGAGTTCCTACCGACTCAACCGCCCCCAATTACTACGTTCCATACCGGGACTATATCAAGAATGTAGCCTCCAGTGAAATTTACGCAACCTGGCCCCGTTCCTCCATCACGGCAAACGTTCTGGCCATCATGAGCTTCACACTGAACCGTGTCTACACGGAGTGGTACCGCAACCAGGGCTATGATTTCACCATTACCTCTTCCACCGCTTTTGACCATAAATGGATCTACGGCAGAAATATCTTCCAGTCCATCTCCGAGGTTGTGGATGAGATCTTCGACAACTACTTATCGCGTCCTGAGGTCAAACAGCCGATCTTAACCCAGTACTGTGATGGCAACCGGGTGTCCTGCCAGCACAAAGGCTGGATGACGCAGTGGGGCTCCGCCGACTTAGGCGAACGCGGATACAGCCCCATTGAAATTCTGCGCTATTTCTACGGTGATGACATGTACATCAATACCGCCGAGCAGATTTCCGGCATCCCCGCTTCCTGGCCCGGCTACGATTTAACCATCGGCTCCAGCGGCCAGAAGGTACAGCAGGTGCAGGAACAGCTGGACGCCATCGCCACCGTTTACAGCGCCATCCCGCACATTACGCCGGATGGGATCTTCGGACCGGCAACCGCAGCCGCTGTACGGGAATTCCAGTCCATATTCGGCCTCCCTGTGACGGGAGTTATCGATTTCCGCACCTGGTATAAAATATCCCATATTTATGTGGGAGTCACAAGAATTGCCGAGTTAAATTAATTCATATAATTAATTAAGAAGAAAAAAGCCAGATGCATCGTTTCTGCTGATCAGACGATGCATCTGGCTTTTTGTATTTCTGTTTTTTGTATTCCCGTTTCTCAACCGCCGGCTCATCCTTCTCCGCCGCACCGAACCGCTGCTGCGTATCCCAGCAGACACAGGGAAATCCCGCCAAGCAGCTGGTAAAGTTCGATCTGTTTCCAGGCCACATCCCACAGGATCACCACCGGCGAAGAAAATACCAGGCCGATGATCACGCGGTACATCTGGCGCTCATGATTGACCAGAAGATGTTCCACAATTTTGGCAAACAGAAAAATTCCGAGTCCCAGCCCTGTAAAATACGGAAGCAGGACCAGTCCATCTGACAGAAGCGCTGGAAAATCAAACGCGGCCGCCGCCCTGATACAGCCGTTTGTCGTCTGCAGCAGCGGCTCGTACACACCGATCATCATCATGATCATGGAGCCGCTCACGCCCGGAACCACCATGGTTCCCGCAGCCAGTATGCCCACGAAGAACATGGAGATAATCCAGAACCGGCCGGAAGAGAGATAGGCCGCTCCGGTCTTCACTGACTCGCCTCCAGCCTGGGAACCGGAGGCGAGAGACATTCCGCCCGCTACGGTGATAAAGATCACCACGGCGGCTGTGATGCAGATCGTAACAGCCCCCAGTCTCTTCTCCCCAGGCTCCGCCTTCGCCTTTGTCTTCTCAAACAGAGCAGGAAGGCCGCCGCCGATCAGCCCGATAAACGCCAGCTTCGTCTGTAAAGGAAACGTCCCAAATAAGTATTCGAACACCAGAGACAGGCTGATGATCCCAGCCACCGCCCCCAGACCGTAGGGAAACAGCGTTTTTATGCTTTCCACCGGTTCCTTAAAGAGCCGGTTCACCGCATGGATGATCGTGTCGTACACGCCCATGGATATGGCCAGCATCCCGCCGCTGATGCCGGGAAGGATATTGGCAATTCCTATGACCACGCCTTTCAGCAATTCACCGATATACTCCAAATCATTCCTCCTTCAAGGTTGTATATCGTATTTTATGCTTCAGCCACCACTTCTAATACCTCTTTCACCCTGGCAATGTGATAATCCGCCAGACTCTGGTCGAAATTGTAGCGGTTATCGATCACCGCCGCGATCTTCATCCCGGCTCTGCTGGCCGCTGTAATCCCGATGGTGGAATCCTCCACCGCCAGACACTCTTCCGTCCTTACGCCCAGCTGAGACGCTGTATACTGATAGATTTCAGGGTCCGGTTTGCTCCGTTTAAACTGGCTGCCGCTGACCACCACTTCAAAATATTCCCTTATCTCATTTTCACGAAGAACCCGTTCCACCAAATCCATCTGAGTGGAAGAAGCCAGTGCGAGCCGGTATCCCTTTTCCTTCAAAGTTCTTAAGACCTCTGTAACTTCCGGGCGGTAAATCTCTCTATAGTCCACCTCACTGTAAATATCACGCTGGCGGCACTCATCTCTCAATTCCTCCCACGGCTGTCCGTTATCGACCGCACGCTCCAGTACCTCCCACGCCTCTTTTTTTGTCGCGCCAACCATCGGATAAAGTTGTTCAATGCGCACGTTCGGGTTCTTCTTCCTGGCAAATTCCAACTGAAATTCCAAATACGTTCCCTCGCTGTCGATGATCACGCCATCCATGTCAAAAATCACTGCCTTAACCATGTGTTTCCTCTCTCCTGTCCCTTATCCTGCGTTACCAGTATTTCCGTTTACCATTCCCAGGCGCCTTTTCACAAGTCCGGCCTGCCCGGATGGCTCTATCATATCACACTACTGCCGGTTTTCACAATATATCATTTTTATCCTGTTCAGCCGCCCCAAAAAAACGGCACAGCCAAACCTGACTGTGCCGCCCAAACTCATATTTTATAGCCTCTGATCTTTATGTACTCCTCGATCATTCTGACACTCCCCTTGATCCCGGCCGTTGATGTATTGATCAGAAGATCGTAGTTCTCCGGGTCCGCCCATCCTCTCCCGGTATAATAACGGTAGTAATTCCGTCGTTCCTTGTCTATCCGCTTTACATTCTTCTTAATGTCCTCCGGCGCATAGAGTTCTTTCTCCTTAGTCCTGCGGATTCTCGCGTCCATATCCGAATAAATGAATATCCGTACCAGTTCGATGTTGTCCGCGTCCTCCAGCACGTAATCCGCGCAACGGCCCACAATGACGCAGGACTGCTCCTCTGCCAGCTTCCGGATCACCTCAGACTGAAAACGGAATAAGTTGTCCGCCGAGATTAAGTCCGAACCGAAGCTTGGGCCTCTCATCTCCGGTGTCATACTGCTGATAATCCGGTACAGAAGCCGGTTCCCCGCTTTCTCATCCGCCAGATGAAAGTAACTCTCCTTGATGCCGCTCTCGTCGGAATTCATACGCAGGATATTCTTGTCGTAAAAATCAATTCCCAGTTCTCCCGCCAACTTCCGACCGATTTCATTGCCGCCGCTGCCATACTGACGGCCAATGGTAATAACAAGTTTCTTATCTCCCATGTGAATCCCTCCTGTGCATGCGTGACCGTTGATTTGTTGTTTTGTTGTTTTGTTGTTTTGTTGTTTTTCTGTCTCTATTATAACACACATTTTCTGTTGCGGACACTATTTTTCCGGAATATGGAGTTCCCCGGCGGGACCATTTTCACCGTTGGAAAATGGTCCCGGTCCGGTCTCTTAAGAAACGGCCGGTCTTCTGACAAGAAATGTATTGTATCCATACCGTCTCAGCTCCTGCTCCATGCGCACGGCGTTATCCAGCTCACGGAAAGCGCCGGCACGTACCTTGAATAAACCATCCTCATTGACGATAAACGCCGGGAATCCCTGGGACCGCAGCGTATTCATCTGCTGTTCTGCCAGAGAGCGGATGCGGTAAGCTCCCGTCTGAATCTGGTAGTACTCCGGCTGCGCCGCTTCCCCTTCCCGGATCGTTGTCAGAATTCCGTCGGCAATCGCTCTTGCGATGGCATCAATATTATCATCAAAGAGCTGGTTGTCGGCCTCATTGTCGATGAATCCCACCTCCACCAGGACGGCCGGCATCTCGGTTCTGCGAAGCACGACCAGCCCCGGCCTCTCGATGATACCCAGGTTGGCAAACCCCGTATTGGCCAGTTCTTCGTTGATATTGTTCGCAAGCTGTGCCGGAACTCCCTTATTCTCAAATACGAGACTCATAACTCCGGAGGCGCTGCCCGGTATTGGCATGGCATTCCGGTGAATCGATACGAAATAGTCCGCTCCCGCCTCATTCGCCATCGTGGCCTTTTCCAGAGGCGTATTATACGTATCATCTGTTCTTGTATATCTGACGTCTACTCCATTCTCCGACAGAATTTTTCCTACCGCCAGGGCAAGCCTCAATGCATCGTCCTTTTCCTGTCTTCCTTCAAATTTTGCGCCCGGATCAGCGCCGCCGTGTGCTGATTGTAGTTTACGCAAATTTTGATATGTATTCCCCAGTATATATGGGGAGTTAGAAATGTATTGAGATTAGATAGCCTTTTTCTCCAAGTCCTCACAGTAAACGCTTGAAAATAAATGTTCCAGCTCATTTCCGAAGTTGTATGAGATTTTAAGTTTGCGGTTTTCATAAACTGTTATCTGGTCTATCATTTCCACAATAATATCTCTGTCTAATTCTTCAATGTCTTTCAGTTCCAACAACCGCCTTAACCACGGTGTTTCAAAAACATCTTCTGTTACACTTTCCTTTTTCTTTTCTTCCAGCGTTTCAATCTGTTTGGAGTAAAGCGTTTCTTTTTGTTGATAGTCCTCTCGATAAGAAAGAAATTCTTCTTTAGAAATCAGTTCGTCTTTATAATCTTCATAAATTGACTTTTTCAACTTCTTCACTCTTTCAAGCTCTGCTTTTAACTTTGTCAGTTCTATGTCTGTTGATTTTCTGATTTTTGTTGCTGTGAAAGATTGTGATTTTACAAGTTCCTGCAAGTTCTCTACATTGCGGATAATCTGCTTTAAATCTCCCAGCACAATATCATTCAATACTTGAAACGGGAGCGTGTGCGGAGTGCAATAATCTTTTCCACTTCTTTTGTAAGTTCCACAATAGAATGAATAGGACTTACTTCCGTCAGCACGTCGCCAGAAATTTTTCATCATTGCCCGACCACAATCGCCACACTTGATAAAACCTGCAAAGATATTTTTATTTGTTTCTAAATCAATATCCCTATGCTTTTTCGTCAGCAGTTTTTGTACCTTATCCCACAGTTGACGGTCTATAATCGGTTCATGTGTATTTTCAACCCTTATCCAGTTTTCTTTCTCAACTGGACGCTGTTTGCTTCTCATACGTTGATGTTTCTTTCCTTGTACCATATTTCCAATATAAAGCTCATTTTGTAACATCACTTTAATCGTGGAATACGTCCAGTAAGAAGTTTTCTCTAAACGGTTGCAATTTTTGTAATTTTCGCCGTTGAGCTTTTTATATTCTGACGGACAAAGGATACCCTCTGCATTTAGTATTTTGGCAATGCTTTGTTTTCCTATTCCTTGTGCATACATAGTAAATACTCTTTTTACAACTTCGGACGCATATTCATCAATCACAAGTTTATTTTTATTTGCAGGAGATTTCTTATAACCATAACTTGTAAAAGCTCCGATAAATTCTCCTGCTTTCTGCTTTGATTTTACAGTCGCTTGAATTTTATTAGAAATATCTCTGGCATACTGTTCGTTGAATATATTTTTAATAGGAAGTAACATATCGTATGCCTGCTTCATACTATCAATATTATCTGTTACAGAAATAAAACGAACATTAAGCTCTGGAAATATTCTTTCCAAATATCGCCCCGTATCAATGTAATCTCGTCCGAAACGGGAAAGGTCTTTTACAACAACACAATTTACCTTGTTATCTTCAATGTCAGCAATCATTCTATGAAAGTCTGGTCTATTGAAATTCGTTCCCGTAAAACCGTCATCAATATAAACATCATATAAGATAAAGTCATCATGCTTGTTCACATATTCTGTTAAAAGTTTTCTCTGATTTCCTACACTATCGCTTTCTTCCTTATCTCCGTCCTCTCGTGATAATCTGATATAAATAGCCACGTTAAATAAGTTTGAACCTTTTTGATAAATCATTTTTCCACCTATTCAACTGCCGTACCTATGATAATATTATACCATAAAGTACGGCTTCTTTCCATTGTTTTCAAGGGTTTTACCCTCTTGATAGTCCTTTTTTTACATGAGATTTCACGATACGGACAAGCAATTCCTCTACGGAAAATTTACCTAAAAATTCCCGTTCTACGATATATTGTGCAGGTTCTTTTTTAGCCAAGTTATCAGCCCCCTTAGTCAGCTATCTATTCTCAACATACGCACATAGGCTTATCCAATATGCGTATTTTTCACAATGTTACAGAAGCAGACAGACGGCTTTGGAAAGCTCCGTTAGTATCTCAACTATTCCCATTCTTGTGGGCAGAACCGCACCATGCGGACGTATCATTATCCTGTGAGGATAGGTCGTGGCAAAACGACTTTTCCAACAGTCGCTCTCGGATCACTGCGTGGGTCGCTCGCTTTCTTTTGAAAAGGTCGTGGCGTACAGTCCCCGTGGCTCGCTATCTCACAAACGTATCTGTCTGCTTTATTCAGTTGTCAAAGAGCTGTGGCGAAAGCGTATTGCTTTCATATAAAAGCAGGGGCAGAGCAGGAAAGAGGGGATTGAACAAATCATGCTCTGCGGTTACTGCTTGTTATTCTTCGGTTTCTAACGGAATATCAAAGTCCAAAATCATTTTGATAAGTGCTTCTCTGATAAGTCCCTTTAACTCCATATCTACGACAATATAGACATTGCCGTATTCATCATAGAGTGGACGCAAACAGCACTTTGATATGTACGGGTCATAAAATGCCAGTATCTTTTCAATCGCTTTTTCGTCCCCGTCCATTGCCTGCGAAAGCAAGTAGTAAGACGGCTTTTTAAATGTTTGTTTCATTTTTACTGTTTCTCCTTTAGTAATTTTTTCATAAGTGCCAATGAGTTATGCCGATTTTGGAATACACCGCTTCTGGAAATATTCTGCTTTTTTGCAATTTCTTCGTTGTTCATTTCCAAGAAGTAATACATCAGCAAAGTTTCACGGTTACGCTCGGACAACTGTTTCAAGGCTTCTGCCAATTCATCATCATAGACACGAATATCATTACCGCATACGTTGAAAATCGTATAGTCCGTATCATAGTCGTCCCAGACAGCCAGATTTTCTACAACGATTTCTGGAAGTTCACAAAAGAGTGTTTCTTCCTTTTGTCGTCGTTTTAATTTCTTCTGATAGTCCTTAACAACATGTCGGACAACTTTCTTCAAACAACTTTCAAAACGGCATTGAACTGTTTTCTGGAAGTCAGACGGTTTCATCAATCTCACCCCCTTTCCGTTACGACGTGAAAAGTAGTTATCCCTCTTTCCACACCATATAGGGAACGGCAGGTGTGATTTGTTAAGTTGAAACCGAAAAAATTTAAAAAATTTTTTAGGCATGAAAAAAGCCCGCACAAAACATATAGTTTTATACGAGCTATTAGAGCTATAAAATATTTAGTTTTTAGTAAAATGCTGTTAGGTAGTGTATGATTGTATAGAATTTCGCTTAAAATGTTCCATAATACAATCCCCCTTACAGCACTTGTTTTGTATTACACTTTTGTCTTTTTGGTAATCTTGTAAATATATTCGTAAGCGTCAAATAAGAACGTGTAGTGAAATATTTGGCGTTCTCTTGTAAACTTGGGGTTAGAGTTTTTAGAGTTCCCTCCCAAAACTCTAAATCCAGATAAAGGAGAATACCAATGGACATTTC
>OKVR01000044.1_pt1 | contig 118013 bp, 113 predicted proteins | sample 1606891 | NCBI WGS metagenome assembly OKVR01 (sample SAMN03281011, study PRJEB24777) | human gut metagenome | isolation source: fecal sample PR176 from 1 month old male Indian infant, caesarean delivered... | place: Singapore | collected 2006-01-13 | reverse complement strand
GTGCTTTTGCCGTTACGCACCACCCCGTCAGTAGCTGAACAGGAGGGACAGCTGATAGAAACAGAAGCCACTGGAGCACCTCAAAAACACCATCATACACTAAATCAGTAAGTTGGCAGCATCACCGAAATTGTTATTTAGATAAATATGGCGATGCAAATATCAATCATTATTATAGAAACTTAGAAATAAAACACTCACAACCCAAAAATAGAGCATCCGGCAAAAGAGTGAGTTAACATCATTGTTAATTAATTCGACCAGTCAGCAAATATGCTGACTGGTCGAACATAGTTTGCTAAACAGTCATCACTGACTGATGTCAGTCACACCATCCGCCAGTTCAATCAGGCGAATAAATTCCGCCCTGTAACCCTGTGGATCTTCCCCTTTTGCCTGCTGAGCCCACTGTTTGATCTGCTGCCAGGAGGTATTGTTCAGGTATTCAGAACCGCGTAACTTTTGCCCATATGCAGCTACTGCTGCGCGAAAACGCATATCTTCAGAGGGCGCGTTTATTGTTGGCCCCAGCGGGAATTCAACTAACTGACTTTCTTTTCCCTGCGGGTATTTCCAGCGAATTTTTAACCAGGCCAGTTCTTTCGTTTTGTCCGATTTCGCTAATTTGTTATCCGGGGCATAGCGTAACTTATCAATTGATGCTTTTTGCCCGTTCAGCGTTAATTCGAATAACAACGTTATATGTTTGCCTGCGCCTATATCCCCTGCATCAACGTTGTCGTTATTAAAATGTTCCACCCGAAGTTGGCGCTTTTCATAACCAATCTGACGGTATTCCGTTACCCACGCGGGGTTAAACTCAATTTGCGCTTTGACATCTTTTGCTACGGTAATCAACATCTGCCGCATTTCACTATTCAATACTTTCTGCGCTTCAGAGAGGGTATCAATGTAGCTGTAGTTGCCGTTACCAACATCGGCAATTCGCACCATCATTGCCTCGTTGTAATTGCTATTCCCCACGCCAAACGTCGACAGAGTAACACCAGACTCCCGCTGTTTTTTGACCATTGATTCAATCGATTTTGGATCGTCAATGCCAACGTTAAAGTCACCGTCAGTGGCTAATAAAATGCGATTGATGCCGCCCTTAATAAACCCCTTCGTCGCCTGCTGATAAGCCAGTTCCAGCCCGGCACCGCCATTGGTACTGCCTTCGGCATCCAGCGAATCAATTGCGGCATTAATTTCCGCCTTATGACTCCCGGAGATAGAAGGCAATGCAATACGGGAGTCGCCAGCGTAGGTCACGATGGCAATGTTATCCTGCTCACGAAGTTCTTTGACCAATAATTTCAACGAAGACTGGATAAGTGGCAAACGTTCATCAGAAATCATTGAACCAGAAGTGTCGATAAGAAAGACCAGATTAGAAGCTGGTAACTCTTCACTTTTGCGATCTTTCGCCAGGATATCAACTTTCAGCAATGTTCGCTGTTCATTCCATGGTGCAGGTGCCAATTCGTAGCGCATAGCGAAAGGTATTGGCTTAGAGGCCGGAATAGATTGTTTGTCTTTGATATCCCAATCAGACGGGAAATAATTGACTATCTCCTCCACCCGCACAGCGTCTGGCGGAGGTAACAGCCCTTGATTGAGGAAACGCCTTACATTCGCATAACTGCCAGTGTCAACGTCAAGACTAAACGTCGCCAACGGATTTTGCGCTACCTGCTTAACCGGATTATCATCGAACTGCTGGTAGCGAGCGGTTCCTGGATTTGCGATATGTGTAGCTTTTGCTTTAGCCGCTCTTGCAAATGTTGGCGCTTCCTGCAATCGCCCCTGTAAAGCCTGTTTGTCTGAATATTGTTGCACTTCTTGCTGGGCCAAGGCTTTCGCGGCGGCGGCGCTTTGCTCAGCCTCTTTTATTGCAGCTTGCTGCGCGGCAAGCACTTGCTGCTCTGTGGGAGTACTGGGTTGTTGTTGCTGACTTTCCTTATTCTCAGGTTGCGGCCCACATCCTGACAAAATCAAACTACTCATAAGCAACATGATTATATTTTTATTTCGCATATAAAATCCTTTTAAATAAACTCAGGCACCAGACATAAAATATACTCTTTGTATAATCCTGCTAATCTTAATAAAATACAATATCGAAACCCATAGCAAATAATGATTCAACAACGCAACCCATTAATAATTTGCATATGAAAAAAATAATCTTTGCTTTTATTATATTATTTGTGTTTTTACTCCCTATGATTATTTTTTACCAACCCTGGGTCAATGCATTACCGTCAACGCCCCGACACGCAAGTCCTGAGCAATTAGAAAAAACAGTTCGTTATCTTACACAAACTGTGCATCCACGTAGTGCCGACAATATTGATAATCTGAATAGGTCCGCAGAATATATAAAAGAGGTCTTTGTCAGTAGCGGTGCCAGAGTTACCTCGCAGGACGTCCCCATTACGGGTGGCCCCTACAAAAACATTGTTGCTGATTATGGTCCTGCCGATGGACCGCTGATTATTATTGGTGCGCATTATGACTCTGCCAGCAGTTATGAAAACGATCAATTGACCTATACGCCGGGCGCGGATGATAACGCCAGCGGTGTGGCAGGATTACTCGAACTGGCACGTTTGTTACATCAGCAAGTACCGAAAACAGGCGTGCAGCTGGTCGCCTATGCGTCGGAAGAACCGCCCTTCTTTCGTAGCGATGAAATGGGGAGCGCGGTGCATGCAGCTTCGCTTGAGCGTCCAGTGAAATTAATGATAGCACTGGAGATGATTGGCTATTACGACTCTGCGCCTGGAAGCCAGAATTACCCTTACCCGGCAATGTCCTGGCTTTATCCCGATCGGGGAGACTTTATTGCCGTGGTCGGCAGAATACAGGATATCAACGCCGTTCGTCAGGTAAAAGCGGCATTGTTGTCATCTCAGGATTTATCTGTTTATTCTATGAATACCCCAGGGTTTATTCCCGGTATTGATTTCTCTGACCACCTGAATTATTGGCAACACGATATTCCCGCCATAATGATTACTGACACCGCTTTTTATCGTAATAAACAATACCACTTGCCCGGTGATACCGCAGACAGATTGAATTATCAGAAAATGGCTCAGGTAGTGGATGGTGTTATAACTTTGTTATACAACAGTAAATAATAAAAATTTCTCGAGGCGGGTCCAGAAAAAGCGACATGCACATTTTATTTTCCCTCATCTGTTTTAAGATGCGAAACATGAAATTCAACGGAGGAAAAATAAATGGGAATGATTGGCTATTTTGCAGAAATTGACTCAGAAAAGATTAACCAACTGCTTGAGTCTACTGAAAAACCTTTGATGGATAATATACATGACACGCTTTCAGGATTACGCCGACTGGATATTGATAAACGCTGGGATTTTTTACACTTTGGGCTGACAGGCACCTCTGCTTTTGATCCCGCGAAGAATGATCCGCTGAGTCGTGCCGTGCTTGGTGAACACAGCCTCGAAGATGGCATAGATGGCTTCCTTGGATTGACCTGGAATCAGGAGTTAGCCGCGACAATCGACCGACTGGAATCACTGGATCGAAATGAACTGCGTAAACAGTTTTCCATTAAGCGACTCAATGAAATGGAGATTTATCCGGGAGTGACCTTTTCAGAAGAGTTAGAGGGGCAACTCTTTGCCTCGATCATGCTTGATATGGAAAAGCTGATTAGCGCGTATCGACGTATGCTGCGACAAGGGAATCATGCGCTGACGGTTATTGTTGGGTGATATAGCTTGATGCCTGGGGGAGAAAGACCCATTAGTTAAGATTTACGCCAGGATCATCTTGAAAAAATCTTTAACCATGGTCCGGTTTTTATCCCCTTGTATAAATATTACTAAATGCTTGCTTAGTCGCATTGTTAAATGCAATACCGTATATTCGGTATGTAACAGCGATATCCTCTGTGCTGGCAACGATCTGTCATGCTTGATGAAAACGGAATTGAACCTGTCATTACCAGGTAGATAAAAAGCCTGTTCAATTTTGGGATTATTTTTTATAACTCGTGTCTGTTATGGCGACACGGGAAAACATCAATATTGTCCTTCACAAATTGCAGTAATATAGAATCAACCTCTCTTGCAAGTTGGTCACAATGTATTATAAGCATTTTGAATATGTCATCCTCTGTAATCTCGTGAAAATTTTCGGCCTTGTCTTTTAGCTCATCATATCGGATTCTTGCAGTAACCATTTTTTGGGCGAGTTCTAATAACCCCAAAGCTTGCAATTGCTGGTGAGTATGATCACTTTCAAAAAATATCCCACACTCCATTCCTTCCCAACCAACATATTCATGCCATTCATAAACCAGCATAAATGTTTGTAAAACTGGCGGTAATAATTGGATATCTGCAAAACCAAACCAAAACTTACGCTTGAGATCCCACTCATATTCAATCGCCAATGCTATATTGTTTAAGGCATCTCCGGCATCCTTATTTTTACGCAAAATCAATTCCGTCAGTGTATAGCGTTGTTCATCAATACGCCGAAGAGCTTCTGCAATATCATAGTTTGTAGCCAACAAAACATTCTCTGCTTCCTGATGAGTGACGTCTGCTTTTGCCGTCAATATATTGATTTGGTCAATATGAAACAACTTGATGGCTTCATCAACATCACCGCCAGTCCTCTCTAACAAACGTCTGGCAACCTGGATACCGACAGGTACGTTCTTCCGAAGTTTACGAATTTCACTTAACCATTCCATGTCAAACCCCTTTAAATATTTATGATATTAAATATAACAACGTCTGGATAACGACCCGGTCTGACTGAATATCTCACGTTTTCCTGCTTAACATTCATGTTATGATGCTCTTGAAACTAATAATACGTATGGAATTGTCACTATTTATCTGCTAATGAATTCAAACAATGTCATTCGTTTGATGAATATATTATTTCAGGGAATAATTATGACACCTTTAGAACGCATTACCCAACTTGTTAATATCAATGGTGATGTTAATAATCCTGATACTCCTCGTCCATTGTTATCTCTTGAGGATTTTTTTATTGACAATAATATCCATGGTTCAATATGTTGCAATGTGATTCCAGAACAATCTCCGCAAGCTATCTATCACCATTTTCTGAAAATACGTGAGCGTAACAATGTTAGTGATGTTTTGGTAGAAATTACGATGTTCGATGACCCAGACTGGCCCTTTAGTGAAAGTATTTTAGTTATCACCACTGCTTCACCAGAAGAAGTTCAGAGCTGGTTTGTAGAAGAAATTGCCCCTGATGAGTGCTGGGAAGGATGGTCAGAAGATACGGAGCATGGATGGGTTGAAGTCCCTGTGGGTATGCATCCGGTTACTTGTTGGTGGGATTAAAACATTTATATAAACAGATAAGCGGATGTTTACATAAATTTTTATGTGAAGGAACATGATGAAACTTATTCCTCGCAGTAGTGATATTTCACCTGGCATTGATGGAATTTGCCCGGGGCCTTTTCCTCCGAACGGATTTACCGTACTTACAGATGCAGCATATGGTAACGGAGACTGTTTCGGTTTGTACTGGCCTATTGGTCAGGAGCATAAACTACCTATAGTGTGCGAAACGTACCATGACGAATGGCGAATCGTACCTGCCTTTTCCAGCATTAAGAAGTTCGAAGAATGGCTGGAAGTGAATGATGATGATCCCCATGAAAATGGCATCAGCATCGAAGATCAAGACTTTGCAGCAAATCTCTTCCGTGTTGCTCGGAAATGTCTTTCAACGGGAAGGCTTGATGACGCACTGCCACTGTTACAGCGAGCAACAGAACAATTGCCTGAAGTCAGCGAATATTGGTTAGCACTGGCAATCCAGTATCGCCGATGTAAAAAAACAGAAGCTGCAGCACAGGCTGCGCTTAATGCTTATCTTGGCAATTGGGCATTTGGTGTTCCTGACAATAAAGTCATTCATTTGCTGTCACAGGCCGCAGATGTCCCGAATTTCCAGGATGATCCTGTGATTCAGTGCATTAAAGAACAAGGATTAGATCTTAGCTTTGGAGGAACAAAGGAAAATAATAATTACCCCTTGATGCAGATGTGTGTTGATACTTATTTTGCGCAGAGAAAACCGCTTCAGGCATTAACCCTGTTACATAATTATGCCTGGATAATGTCCAGTGAAACGACTGCATTTCAGGAACGCTATGATTTTAATATCGATGAATGGCGGGCAAAATTCAGGCAGTTATGTTTAGAGTATTTTGGCGATAGTCGTACACAGTTCACTTAACGCTCTGCGTCTATCTACTATCCCTTCTTTTTCAGAAAAACCGCCGAGCATGTCGGCGGCTTTCTGACTTACAAAGTAACAGATTACATCAGCGGCATTGCCAAACGCACAATGCTAATCAGCGGTTGTGGCCATACACCCAGCACCAGTACCAACAGTGCAGAGATCAGCACAACGATACCGCCCGCGCTGTACTGCCAGTTTGATGGTGCATCGCGACCCGGTTGTTCCGGGGCGTGAAGATACAGGCTCACCGCCACGCGCAGGTAGTAGTAGAGGCCGATTGCCGAACCGACAACCACGGCACCCACCAGCCACCACAAGTGTGCCTGGACACCGACCGCCAGCACGTAGAACTTACCGATAAAGCCCAGCGTCATCGGGATACCGGCCAGAGACAGCATCATCACCGTCATCACTGCCGCGAGGATCGGACGATGCCAGAACAGACCGCGGTAAGAGAACAGGGAATCAGCATCCGGGCCACGATACGGGCTGGACATCAGGCTGACCACGCCGAACGCGCCGAGGCTGCTGAACAGATAACCGGCCAGGTAAACCCCTACCGCTTCCATCGACATCTCGCCGGTTTGCAGCGCAATCAGCGCTACCAGCAGATAGCCGAGGTGAGAGATAGATGAGTAACCGAGCAGACGTTTGATATTGGTCTGGCTCAGCGCCATCAGGTTACCGAAGATGATGGAGGCAAAGGCGATAATCGCCAGCACCACGCGAATCGCTTCGCTGTCACCCACCGGTGCGTAGAGGAACAGACGCATCACCACACCGAAGATAGCGATTTTGCTCGCCGTCGCCAGGAAAGTGGAAACCGGCGCAGGCGCGCCCTGGTATACGTCTGGCGTCCACAGGTGGAACGGCACCAGAGAGAGTTTGAAGCCGAGGCCAACAATCATCAGGCCGAAACCTGCCAGCAACAGCGGCTCGTTGAGCATACCGTCGCCAAGGTTTTTACCCAACGCGACAAACGACAGGTCGCCAGACTGCGCATACACCAGCGCCATACCAAACAGCAGGAAAGAAGACGCTGCGGCAGAAAGGATGGTGTATTTGATACTGGCTTCCAGTGAACGTTTCTGGCGGAAAGCGTAACCGACCAGGCCAAACAGCGGCAAAGAGATCAGTTCGATACCGAGGAACAGAGACGCCAGATGGTTGGCATTCGCCAGCAGGATCCCGCCCAGCGCGGCAATTAACACCAACAGGTAGAACTCATCCTTGTTGTCGTTATAGCCTTCAAGCCACGGGTAGGCGAAAGTACAGGTGGCGAGGCTCGCCAACAATACCAGCCCGGTGTAAAGCATGGCGAAACCATCAACGCGCATCAGCGGCGTAACGTCCATAGCGCCCGCCTGGCCAACAAACCAGAGCGAAACCAGCGCCGCGTTAAGCCCAATAACCGAGAGCGTAGCGTTGAGGAAATGATTGCGTCGCCACGCAATGGAGAGCATCACAACCACCACCGTCAAGCCGACGATCAGCAACGGTAGCAGTGCGATCAGGTTTTGTGGAGTTATTGTCATGGCGATTTACGGCCTTGTAGTAGTAACGGAATTAACAAACCACTGCTGGATATTGCCAATCGCGGAGTGCGAGGTATCCAGAATCGGCTGCGGATAGAAGCCCAGCAGTACCAGCAGCACCACCAACAACAGGATCATAAACAGCTCACGCAGCGACATCCCTGGCAGTTCCTGGCTGGCAATCTGGCTTTTCGCTTTACCGAAGTAAGCGCGATGTAACATCGCCAGCGAATAAACAGATGCAAAGACCAGCCCAAAGGTAGAGATAACGGTAATCACCGGTACAACCTGGAAGCTGCCGAACAGAATCATAAATTCGCCGACGAAGTTACCGGTGCCAGGCATCCCAAGCGTTGCCACCGCAAAGAACAGCGACAGTGCTGGCAGCCATTTCATCTTGCTCCACAGACCGCCCATCATGCGCATGTCGCGGGTATGGATACGTTCATAAAGCTGACCACAAAGAATAAACAGACCCGCCGCCGACAAACCGTGCGCAATCATCTGGATTACCGCGCCCTGGTAGGCCAACTGGCTGCCGGTGTAGATAGCAATCAGCACGAAGCCCATGTGGGAAACCGAGGTGTAGGCGATCAGACGTTTGATATCGGTCTGGGCGAAGGCCATCCACGCACCGTAGAAGATGCCGATAACACCCAGCCACATAGCAATTGGCGCGAACTCTGCCGACGCGTTCGGGAACAGCGGCAGGGAGAAACGCAGCAAACCGTAAGCGGCAGTTTTCAGCAAGATCCCCGCGAGGTCAACGGAACCGGCGGTCGGAGCCTGGGAGTGCGCATCCGGCAGCCAGCCATGCAGCGGAACCACCGGCATTTTGACTGCGAAGGCGATGAAGAAGCCCAGCATTAACAGGTATTCCACACCACTGGACATTGGCGTATTCAGCAGCTCTTCATAGTTGAAGGTCCAGACGCCGGTCGCATTGTAGTGAACAAAAACCAGCGCCAGGATGGCAATCAACATCACCAGGCCACTCGCCTGGGTGTAAATGAAGAACTTGGTTGCCGCCGTGATACGCGTTTTACCGTCAGAGGCTTTATGCCCCCACAGTGCGATCAGGAAGTACATCGGCACCAGCATCATTTCCCAGAAGAAGAAGAACAGGAACATGTCGATGGCAAGGAACACGCCGATAACGCCGCCCAGGATCCACATCAGGTTGAGGTGGAAGAAGCCCTGATATTTTTCGATCTCTTTCCACGAACATAGTACCGCCAGCACACCGAGCAGACCGGTCAGCACGACCATCAGCAGCGACAGCCCGTCAATGGCGAGATGAATAGAGATACCAAAACGCGGGATCCACGGCATGTCGAATTCAGACTGCCACTGCGGAATTCCGGCGGATTGCGTCAGTGAATAACCGCCCTGCAACCACAGTTGCAGCGACAGCGCCAGCGTCAATCCCATGGTGATCAGCGCGATCCAGCGTGGCACCTTGACGCCAAAGCGTTCGGTCTGCCAGCACAGGAAGCCGCCAATAAAGGGAATTAATATTAGCCAGGGTAGTAACATGGCGATCTTTATTCCTTGTAAAAGTCCCGTCAGGACCGGATTTTCAACGAATTCTCACGACAGAAAATTCTCTTCGGACTGGGGGTAGTGTCGGATGCACCGCGAAGGCGGCTTATCCGACCTACGTTCTTATATGCCCAGGGGCAATCCCACAATCCTTAACTCAACGCAGTACCATCAACAGTGCCAGCACCACGACCGCACCGATGCTCATGGATGCCACATACCAGCGCAGATAGCCGTTCTCACTTAACAGCAGACCTTTACCTGCAAAGCGGGAAAGGACAGCCGGGATGTTCATCATTGAGTTCAGCGGATCGCGTTTCAGCAACCAGGCAATACCCAGGAACGGCTTGACGAACACTTTGTCATACAGCCAGTCAAATCCCCAGGCGTTGTACCACCAGGTGCCCAGCAGACGGCCCGGCGCACTGTTGGCGATGGAGGTCACCAGAGTACGTTTACCCAGCCACAGCCAGGCTGCCAGCAGAATGCCGACCACCGCGACCACGCCAGAGGTAATTTCCAGGGTCAACATGCTGCCGTGCGCCAGTTCCGTCGTTTGCGGAAGCACGCCCTGCAGCGGCGGTACAATCAGTGCGCCAACGAAGGTGGAAAGGATCAGCAGCACAATCAGCGGCAGGCTGTGAGTTACCCCTTTCACGGCGTGAGCGTGAATTTGTTCTTTTCCGTGGAAGACGATGAAAATCATACGGAAGGTGTAGAGCGAGGTCATAAACGCACCGACCAGACCTGCCACCATCAGATTGATATGACCATTCGCCATCGCACCCGCGAGGATCTCATCCTTACTGAAGAAGCCCGCAGTGACCAGCGGTAGTGCCGACAGTGCTGCGCCGCCCACCAGGAAGCAGAGATAAACCAGCGGAATAGATTTACGCAGACCGCCCATCTTGAAGATGTTCTGTTCGTGATGGCAGGCCAGAATGACGGAACCGGATGCCAGGAACAGCAGCGCTTTAAAGAACGCGTGGGTCATCAAGTGGAAAATCGCCGCATCCCATGCCTGCACGCCAAGCGCGAGGAACATGTAGCCAATCTGGCTCATGGTAGAGTAAGCGAGAACACGTTTGATGTCGGTCTGTACCAGCGCGGCAAAACCGGCCAGCAGCAGCGTAACCGCCCCGACAATACCCACCAGATGCAGAACTTCCGGCGTCATCAGGAACAGGCCGTGGGTACGGGCGATCAGGTAGACACCCGCGGTTACCATGGTTGCGGCGTGGATCAGCGCGGAGACAGGCGTCGGGCCCGCCATCGCGTCGGCAAGCCATGTCTGCAACGGCAACTGCGCAGATTTACCGACCGCACCGCCCAGCAGCATCAGCGTCGCCCACATCAGCATGTTATTGCCGTCAGCAAAGTGCGCTGGTGCCAGTTCCACCATTTCGCGGAAGTTCAGGGTGCCCAGTTCGTTGTAAAGAATGAACAGTGCGAAAGCGAGGAACACGTCACCCACACGGGTCACGACGAACGCTTTCATTGCCGCTGCGCCATTCTTCGGATCGGTGTAATAGAACCCGATCAGCAGATAGGAGCACAGGCCCACGCCTTCCCAGCCGAGGTACATCAGCAGCAGGTTGTCGGCAAGCACCAGAACCACCATGCTGGCGATGAACAGGTTGGTGTAAGCGAAGAAGCGAGAGTAGCCCTCTTCACCGCGCATATACCAGGAGGCGTACATGTGAATAAGGAAACCCACACCAGTGACCACCGAGAGCATGGTCAGCGACAGGCCGTCCAGCACCAGGTTAAAACCGATGTTAAAGTCGCCTACCGACATCCACGTCCACAGCGGCTGGCTGTATGTCTGCTCGCCGTTAGCGAAGAAATCAACGCCGATAAAGGCGGTTACCAGCGCCGCCAGGCCCACAGAGCCTACGCCGACGATCGCCGAGACGTTTTCAGACCAGCGCCCACGGGAGAATGCCAGCAGGACGAAGCCAATCAATGGCAAAATAATGGTTAAGGCAAGCATGTTCATCCGCGCATCTCACTTACTGAATCGATGTTCAGGTTCTGGCGACGACGGTGAAGTTGCAGCAGCAGCGCAAGGCCGATACTCGCTTCTGCCGCCGCGAGGCTGATGGCGAGAATGTACATCACCTGACCGTCGGTCTGGCCCCAGTAGCTTCCGGCGACCACGAAGGCCAGCGCGGAGGCGTTAATCATGATTTCCAGACCAATCAACATAAACAGCAGATTGCGACGGATAACCAGACCGGTTAAGCCAAGAACGAATAAGATTGCCGCGAGGATCAGTCCATGTTGTAAGGGGATCATGCGTGCTCCTCCGTTTTTCTTTTCGCGCTGTCGTCTTTACGATTGCTCAGCACTTCACCCGCACGCTCTTCACGACCGACGTGGAAGGCCACAACCAGACCTGCGAGCAGCAGCATAGAAGCCAGTTCCACCGCCAGTACGTAAGGCCCGAACAGCGTAATACCCACTGCTTTAGCACTGATTGGCGTACCGTCGATACCCTGATCGTTAACACCGAGGATGGCGTAAACAATCACCACCAGCATGATGGCCGACAAAATTGCCGGACCAATCCACACCTGCGGTTTCAGCCACTGGCGTTCCTGTTCGATTTCTGAACCGCCCAGGTTGAGCATCATCACCACGAACACGAACAGCACCATAATGGCACCCGCGTAGACGATAATTTCCAGCGCACCGGCGAAGTAAGCGCCCAGTGAGAAGAACACCCCGGAAATCGCCAGCAGCGAAATAATCAGGTACAGCAGTGCGTGTACCGGATTGGTATGGGTGATCACTCGCAAGGTCGCAAGTATGGCTATCAGGCCACAGATATAAAAAGCGAACTCCATTGCCCCTCTCCTTACGGTAACAGGCTCTTGACGTCGATAGGCTTGGCTTCGTTCTCTGCTTCGCCCTTATCTTTGCCGTCGATTGCCATACCTGCCATCCGGTAGAAGTTATATTCCGGGTATTTGCCCGGACCGGAGATCAGCAGATCCTCTTTCTCGTAAACCAGATCCTGGCGCTTGTATTCCCCCATTTCGAAATCCGGGGTTAACTGAATCGCCGTGGTCGGACAGGCTTCTTCGCACAGACCACAGAAAATGCAGCGTGAGAAGTTGATGCGGAAAAATTCCGGGTACCAGCGACCGTCTTTGGTTTCTGCTTTTTGCAGCGAGATACAGCCGACCGGGCAGGCTACCGCGCAGAGGTTACAGGCTACGCAACGCTCTTCGCCGTCCGGGTCGCGGGTCAGAACGATACGACCACGATAACGGGGCGGCAGATAGACCGGCTCTTCCGGGTACATTCGCGTTTCGCGTTTGGCGAACGCGTGCAGGCCGATCATCCAGATACTACGAACCTGGGTGCCGAAACCTACTAACAATTCTTTTAAGGTCATGGTCTTATTGCCCCTTATTGCGCCTGCCAGAGAATGACAGCCGCCGTTACCAGCAAGTTGATCAGCGTCAGCGGCAGGCAGATTTTCCAGCCGAAGGACATTACCTGGTCATAACGCGGACGCGGTAACGACGCACGAATCAAAATGAACATCATCATAAAGAACGCGGTTTTCAGCGCGAACCAGATGAATGGCGGTAACAACGGGCCTTGCCAGCCACCGAAGAACAGCGTCACCATCAATGCAGAGATGGTCACAATCCCGATGTACTCACCCACGAAGAACAGACCGAACTTCATACCGGAATATTCAATGTGGTAACCATCCGCCAGTTCCTGCTCGGCTTCCGGCTGGTCAAACGGGTGACGGTGACATACCGCCACGCCCGCGATGGCAAAGGTAATAAAACCAAAGAATTGCGGGATAACGTTCCACACATGCGCCTGGCTGTTGACGATGTCGGTCATGTTGAATGAACCGGCCTGCGCCACCACGCCCATCAAGGAAAGCCCGAGGAACACTTCGTAGCTCAGGGTCTGCGCAGAAGCACGCATCGCACCCAGCAACGAGTATTTGTTGTTACTTGACCAGCCCGCAAACAGCACCGCGTAAACCGCCAGACCTGCCATCATCAGGAAGAACAAAATCCCGATGTTCAGGTCGGCAACCACCCAACCCGGACTGACTGGCACAATCGCAAAGGCCAGCAGCAGCGAGGTAAAGGCAATCATCGGTGCCAGGGTAAAGATGACGCGATCCGAGAATTTCGGGATCCAGTCTTCTTTAAAGAACATTTTGATCATGTCCGCAACCAGCTGGAGCGAACCGCCCCAGCCAACACGGTTAGGTCCGTAACGGTTCTGGAACAGACCCAGCAGGCGACGTTCGCCAAAGCTCATGAATGCCCCGCAGGTGACAACCACCAGCAGGATCACCACCGCTTTGAGGATGGTCAGCAGGATCTCAATCAGTTCCGGTGATATCCAACTCATTGTTGTGCCTCCTTGAGATCCTCAAGATGCGCGCCAGCCAGCACCGGAGCAATGCCGGACATACCCATCGGCAAGCCCACCTGCCCTGCCGTCAGTCCTTCGGCGATTTCAACCGGCAGCGTGACCGTGTTGCCATCGTAACTAAAGGAGACGCGTGTACCTGCGTTCACACCCAACTTCGCGGCATCCGCTGGGTTGAGTTTGATGTACGGCTGCGGCATACGGCTCTGGAAGACCGGAGCACGCTGTGACAATTCATCGCTGCCAAACAGGTGGTAATACGGCGCGATACGCCATTTCCCGTCCTGCGGCTGGAAGCGTGCCGGTACGCTGGTGAAGTAATCCAGACCATTTTCGCTGGTTTCAAACAGACGCACGCCCGGATCGCCAAAGCGCAGTTTGCCGCCCACTTCGTCCTGGAATTTGTTCCACGCCTGCGGGGAGTTCCAGCCCGGCGCCCAGGCAAACGGCACTTGCGAACGGTGCGCAGTCGGCTGGTTGTTACCTTCCATCGAGAAGGTGAACATGGTGTCAATATCCTGCGGCTGACGCGGCTCATGAACGCTGATATTGGCGCGCATGGCGGTACGACCGCTGTAACGGTGCGGTTCACGGGCCAGTTTCTGCCCACGAATACGGAATGTCGCATCCGGCGCAGCATCTTTGATACCTGCCAGTTCCGGGATTTTCGCCACAACAGCGTCAATCACATGGTCGAGCTGCGTCCAGTCCACTTCACGGCTCAGCAGGGTGCTGTGCAGCGAGTGTAACCAGCGCCAGCTTTCCAGCATGACAGTTTTGCTGTCGTAATAAGCAGGATCGTAAACCTGGAAGAAACGTTGGGCGCGGCCTTCGTTGTTGATCACCGTACCGTCGCTTTCAGCAAAGCTGGCAGCAGAAAGTACCAGATGGGCGTTTTCCATAATCGCTGTGCGTTGATGATCAACCACCATCACCAGCGGTGCTTTAGCCAGCGCAGCATTCACGCGGATAGCAGAAGCGTGACGATGCAGATCGTTTTCCAACACCACCACCGCGTCGGCGCGTCCGGTTTCCAGTTCGGTTAACGCTTCTTCAAGCGAACCGCCACCCATAATGCCCAGCCCCATGCTGTTGACGGAACGGGCAATCATGGTGATACCGACGTCAGCGCCGCGACCTTTCAGGGCTTTCGCGACGTTAGCCGCCGCCTGAATCACCTCTAAGCTACCGGCGTTCGTCCCGGAGATAATCAACGGTTTCTTCGCACCTGCCAGTGCCTGCACGATGACGTCGATTTTGCTTTGCAGCTCAGGTTCGATACCGTCAACCGCTGGTGCAGAGTTATCCAGCGCATGGGCGATGGCAAAACCTAAACGCGCCTGATCTTCAACCGGTGCGCGGTAAGTCCACGCCGCGATATCATCCAGACGGGTGTCATCAACGTTGGTAACAAACAGCGGATGCTTCGCACGTTGACCGATGTTGAGGATTGCCGCAATCTGCCAGTCAGCCACTTTCTGTGCTGCCGCCATTTCGCGCGCTTTACCTTTCACAGCCTGACGCACTGCCAGCGCGACGCGCGCGCCGGTCTGGGTAACGTCTTCGCCCAGCACCAGTACCGCATCGTAAGATTCGATTTCGCGCAGAGCCGGAGTATAAATGCCGCCTTCACGCAGCACTTTCAGCGCCAGTTGCAGACGTTCCTGCTCACCGTGAGCGATACCGGTGTAGAAGTTTTCTTCGCCCACCAGTTCACGCAGCGCAAAGTTGCTTTCCACGCTGGCACGCGGAGAACCAATACCGATCACTTTCTTCGACTGACGCAGAATATCTGCCGCGCCCTGCATTGCCTGTTCGGCGTTGAGGGTAATGAAATCATCGCCACGACGCTGTACTGGCTGACGCGGACGATCCTTCAGGTTGACGTAACCGTAACCGAAACGACCACGGTCGCAGAGGAAGTAGTGGTTTACCGTACCGTTGTAACGGTTTTCGATACGACGCAGTTCGCCGTAACGTTCACCGGGGCTGATGTTACAGCCGATGGAACATTGCTGGCAGATGCTCGGCGCAAACTGCATATCCCATTTACGGTTGTAACGCTCGGAGTGCGTTTTGTCGGTAAATACGCCGGTCGGGCAAATTTCGACCAGGTTACCGGAAAATTCGCTTTCCAGCGTGCCGTCTTCCGGGCGACCGAAGTAGACGTTGTCGTGCGCACCGTAAACGCCCAGATCTGTACCGTCAGCGTAATCTTTGTAGTAACGCACACAGCGGTAGCAGGCGATGCAGCGGTTCATTTCGTGAGAGATGAATGGCCCCAAATCCTGATTACGGTGGGTACGTTTGGTGAAACGGTAGCGACGGAAGCTGTGTCCGGTCATCACAGTCATATCCTGAAGATGGCAGTTACCGCCCTCTTCACATACCGGACAGTCGTGCGGGTGGTTGGTCATCAACCACTCGACCACGCTTTCACGGAACTGTTTCGCTTCTTCGTCGTCAATGGAAATAAAGGTGCCATCGGAAGCCGGTGTCATACAGGACATCACCAGGCGACCACGCGTGTCTTCCGCGTTTTGGTATTGCTTCACCGCACACTGGCGGCAAGCACCGACACTTCCCAGCGCCGGATGCCAGCAAAAGTAAGGAATATCAAGGCCCAGAGACAGACAAGCTTCCAGCAGGTTGTCCGCTCCGTTGACCTCGTATTCTTTGCCGTCTACATGAATTGTAGCCATTAGCATGCTTCCAGTTTTCTCAGTCAGAGACTGAGCGTTAATCGAAATTCGGTTACCAGCGCTCTTTCAGCAGGTTCGGCTGAATCCCATTAATCAAATGGGTATTGCTGAACGGCTGTTTGATTCCCGCCTCAAATTCTTCGCGGAAATATTTGATGGCGCTCTGTAACGGCTCCACTGCACCAGGTGCGTGGGCACAGAAAGTTTTACCCGGGCCTAAGAATCGACACAGTTGCTCAAGTGTTTCGATATCGCCCGGCTGACCTTCACCACGCTCCAGCGCACGCAGAATTTTCACGCTCCACGGCAGACCGTCGCGGCACGGCGTACACCAGCCGCAGGACTCACGGGCGAAAAACTCTTCCAGGTTACGCACCAGCGACACCATGTTGATCTCATGGTCAACCGCCATCGCCAGCGCCGTACCCAGACGGCTGCCCGCTTTACCGATACTTTCGAATTCCATCGGCAGATCAAGGTGCGCTTCGGTCAGGAAGTCAGTCCCCGCGCCGCCTGGCTGCCAGGCTTTAAATTTCAGACCATCACGCATACCACCGGCGTAATCTTCGAGGATCTCGCGTGCGGTGGTGCCGAACGGCAGTTCCCACAGTCCCGGATTTTTCACCCGACCGGAGAAGCCCATCAGCTTGGTGCCAGCATCTTTACTTTTCGAGATGTTCTGATACCACTCCACGCCGTTAGCGAGGATCGCCGGAACGTTACACAGGGTTTCGACGTTGTTGACACAGGTCGGTTTACCCCATGCGCCGGAGGTTGCCGGGAAGGGTGGCTTCGAGCGTGGGTTAGCACGACGTCCTTCCAGGGAGTTGATTAACGCTGTTTCTTCCCCGCAGATGTAGCGCCCTGCCCCGGTATGGACGAACAGTTCGAAATCGAAACCTGTTCCCATAATGTTTTTGCCAAGCAGACCCGCTTCGGTGGCTTCGGCAATGGCACGGCGCAGATTAACTGCCGCTTCGATATATTCGCCACGCAGGAAGATGTAGCCACGGTAAGCTTTCAGCGCAAACGCGGAGATGAGCATACCTTCCACCAGCAGGTGCGGCAGTTGCTCCATCAACAGGCGGTCTTTATAGGTGCCCGGCTCCATTTCATCGGCATTACACAGCAGGTAACGGATGTTCATGGATTCGTCTTTCGGCATCAGGCTCCATTTCAGGCCAGTCGAGAAGCCCGCGCCGCCGCGCCCTTTCAGACCAGCGTCTTTTACCTGATTAACGATTTCGTCCGGAGACAGCCCGGTCAGCGCCTTACGCGCGCCTTCGTAACCGTTTTTGCTGCGGTATTCGTCCAGCCACACTGGCTGTTTGTCATCGCGCAGACGCCAGGTCAGCGGATGCGTTTCGGGAGTACGGATAATGTTTTTCATTTATACCGCTCCAGCAGTTCAGGGATCGCTTCCGGGGTCAGATGCGCGTGAGTGTCCTCATCGATCATCATGTTTGGCCCTTTATCACAGTTCCCCAGGCAGCAAGTTGGCAGCAGCGTAAAGCGGCCATCAAATGTCGTTTGCCCTGGTTTGATGTTCAGCTTTTTCTCGAGCGCCGCCTGAATACCCTGATAACCGTTGATATGACAGACCACGCTGTCACAATAACGGATCACATGGCGACCAACCGGCTGGCGGAAGATCTGACTGTAGAACGTTGCCACACCTTCGACGTCGCTTGCCGGAATACCCAGCACATCGGCGATCGCGTGGATCGCACCATCCGGCACCCAGCCACGCTGCTTCTGAACGATTTTCAGCGCTTCAATGGACGCCGCACGCGGGTCTTCGTAGTGGTGCATCTCGTGCTCGATCGCTTCACGCTCTGCCGCACTCAGCTCAAAAGCCTCGGTTTGTGGTTGTTGATTCTCGTGCATAATTAGCGGTCCACATCTGACATAACAAAATCGATACTGCCCAGATAAACAATCAGGTCAGACACCAGGCTGCCGCGGATCGCCGCCGGAATTTGCTGCAAATGCGCAAAGCTCGGGGTACGAACACGGGTGCGGTAACTCATGGTGCTGCCGTCGCTGGTCAGGTAGTAACTGTTGATCCCTTTGGTCGCCTCAATCATCTGGAAAGATTCATTGGCAGGCATCACCGGACCCCACGACACTTGCAGGAAGTGGGTGATCAGGGTTTCGATATGTTGCAGCGTGCGCTCTTTCGGCGGCGGCGTGGTCAGCGGGTGATCCGCTTTGAACGGGCCTTCCGGCATGTTGTTGAGGCACTGCTCAAGAATGCGCAGACTCTGGCGCAGCTCTTCCACTTTAAGCATTACGCGGGTGTAGCAGTCAGAAACGCCACCACCCACCGGGATTTCAAAGTCGAAGTTTTCATAGCCAGAATAAGGACGCGCCTTACGCACGTCGAAGTCGATCCCGGTAGCACGCAGGCCCGCGCCAGTGGTGCCCCACTCCAGCGCCTCTTTCGCGCCATAGGCGGCAACGCCCTGGGAACGACCTTTCAGAATGGTGTTTTGCAGCGCCGCTTTCTCGTAAGACGCCAGACGTTTCGGCATCCAGTCGAGGAACTCACGCAGCAGGCGATCCCAGCCGCGCGGCAGGTCGTGCGCTACGCCGCCAATACGGAACCACGCCGGGTGCATACGGAAACCAGTGATTGCTTCCACCAGATCGTAAATTTTCTGACGATCGGTAAAGGCGAAGAACACTGGCGTCATTGCGCCGACGTCCTGAATAAAGGTCGAGATATACAGCAGGTGACTGTTGATGCGGAACAGTTCGGAGAGCATAACGCGAATGACGTTAACGCGATCCGGCACGGTGATCCCGGCCAGTTTCTCTACCGCCAGCACGTAAGGCATTTCGTTAACGCAGCCGCCGAGGTATTCGATACGGTCAGTATACGGAATGTAGCTGTGCCAGGACTGGCGTTCGCCCATTTTCTCCGCACCACGGTGGTGGTAACCGATGTCTGGTACGCAGTCGACAATCTCTTCGCCATCGAGTTGCAAAACGATACGGAAAGCCCCGTGCGCCGACGGGTGGTTCGGACCGAGGTTGAGGAACATGAAGTCCTCGTTTTCGGTGCCGCGCTTCATCCCCCACTCTTCCGGTTTGAAGGTCAGGGCTTCCATCTCCAGATCCTGTTTGGCTTTGGTCAGCTCAAACGGCGAGAATTCGGTAGCGCGCGCCGGATAATCTTTACGCAGCGGGTGACCTTTCCAGGTTTGCGGCATCATGATGCGTCGCAGGTTCGGGTGACCGTCGAAAGTAATGCCAAACAGATCCCAGGTTTCACGCTCATACCAGTTAGCGTTCGGGAACAGTTTGGTGAAGGTCGGTACGTGCAGGTCGTTTTCTGCCAGCGCCACCTTCAGCATGATGTCGCGGTTACGATCGATAGAAATCAGATGGTAGAAAACGGAAAAATCCGCGGCAGGTAACCCTTCGCGGTGTGTGCGCAGACGTTCGTCCATGCCGTGTAAGTCAAACAGCATGACGTAAGGTTTCGGCAGTTTCTTTAAGAAATCGCCAACTTCCAGTAATTGTTCACGCTTGATCCACACAACGGGAACCCCGGTGCGAGTCGCCTGAACAGTAAAGGCATCCGGCCCAAAACGGTTGCGCAGTTCGCCAATCACCGGATCATCAAGATGATCGCGGGTCTGCCAGGCGGGTTCTTGCGCGGTTAAGTCGGTCATATTGTTCACCATTGCAAATGGTCCGTGGTGACTGTCGGCGCAGTAAGCTTCGCGAAATAGATTTAGGAATAAGCGAAGAAAAATCCCTTTGCCGACAGGCGCAAATTAAATCTCGTCAGGTGTACGCAGGTTAGTTACGGCAATGCGTTCACCGCGCTTGCGTTCGCGCTCTGATTGCATATTGGCGCGATAAACGCCCTGATCGCCAACCACCCAGGAGAGCGGACGACGTTCTTTGCCGATAGATTCCTGCAACAGCATCAGTGCCTGCATGTACGCTTCAGGACGCGGCGGGCAGCCCGGGATATACACATCAACCGGGATGAATTTATCGACGCCCTGCACAACGGAATAAATATCGTACATACCACCAGAGTTGGCACAGGCACCCATTGAGATAACCCATTTTGGTTCCAGCATCTGGTCATACAGACGCTGAATAACCGGTGCCATTTTGGTAAAGCAGGTTCCTGCAACCACCATCAGGTCAGCCTGACGCGGCGAAGCACGCAATACTTCTGCGCCAAAACGCGCCACGTCATGCACCGCGGTAAACGAAGTCACCATCTCAACGTAACAGCAGGAAAGACCGAAGTTATACGGCCAAATTGAGTTTTTACGACCCCAGTTAACCATGTCATTGAGCTTGCCCATAAACACGTTTTTGTTAACTTCTTGCTCCAGAGGGTCGGTTACGATCTCCTGCTTTTGCAGGGGGTAACGGTCGTTCTCACCGTTGGGATCTATGCGGGTGAGCGTATAATCCATCTTAATGCCTCGCGGTTAGCGTTGACGATTAGCGATACTGTTCGTTTCCGGGTTCATACGCTCGCGGCGTGAACGCGCGGGCGTCCAGTCCAGCGCGCCAATACGCACCAGATAAACCAGACCTGCCAGTAACACAAAAATAAAAATTGCAGCTTCCACAAAGCCTACCCAGCCGCTTTCGCGGATAGAGGTTGACCATGCGAACAGATACAGCGCTTCAACGTCGAAGATAACGAAGAACATGGCCACCAGATAAAACTTGGCGGACAGGCGTAAGCGGGCGGAGCCGACCGAGTCGATACCGGATTCAAACGGCACGTTTTTCGACCTCGCGCGTGCGCGACCGCCTAAAAACCAACCGCCTACCAGCATCAGGCAACACAGGCCAATGGCAACGATAAGAAAGATAGCGAATGCCCAGTGATGAGCGATGACTTCAGTGGATGTTGACATACTCATTGCTTACTCATCAAAAGTAGCGCCAGATTCACTGCTCTTCACGGCAGATGGACGCCACATCGATTCATGGGGAGGAATAAAAAAAACCTTACAATCACTGTAGAAATTCTTTTATACAGCTAATTGATGTGGTTTTTTACTCCTTTCTATAACCTTTTGTCAACTTTAACAAAAGTTTCTTCACATTAGTTTACATAATATCAACACCATTAGCATTTAATGCCCTTTCACCCCAGATCCTTGACGACTCCAGGATAATTAGATGTTGTTGAATCGTGTCCGTTGTGAAGCAATGGAAAAAATACGGGTCTATTTTGACAGGAATTTGTGTCGATTCCTCCCCCCAAAAGAGAGTATTTTCTTGATCTGTGACACGCTTTTGTCATTCCATAACAAAAACGCAGCAACAAATTTACGTATTTTTTAACATCATTGTAGCAGGTGATTTTTTTCAGGCGATTATTTGTGCGTTCGGGACGTGAATCTCTGGTGGTTGAAAAATGAACAGTTTTGTACGTTCTGCACTATGCGATGAAGGATTTTTACTAAAAAAAAGCCGCTGGGGTTTAAAACACCCCCAGCGGCTCGTTTTTTACACTATTGTCTCAGGAATTATCTATCGTCCGTCGATTACTCGATATCCCTTTCAATCAACAATGAATCATCCCCTTCCGGAGCAGACATTGGGCTGTATTGCCACGGATTATGGTAGCTCTCCATCGCCTGATAGATCACCTGGGCCAGCTCATTATTACTGGACGGATCATAGCACAGCAAATATTCGGTATCAGGTAGCGGCGGTAAGCCATCTACTCCACTCAGCACACGCAGGTCCGGGCTCATCATCTCAACCGGCCTTGCCGTCACGCCAAGACCGGCTTTCACTGCCGCACGAACGGCCGGAAGCGTCGAGGCGACATAAGCCAGTCGCCATGGAATATCTGCTTTATTAAGCGTCGCCAGCACCATATCGCGAAACGGGCTAGGATCATCCAGCAATACAAGAGGGATCGGCTCGCCTTTTTGCAATATGTATTCCGCTGCGCAGTACCAGTGTGTTGGCGAGGTACGCAGGTTCAATGCCTTAAACGCTGAAGGACGATGGGTGGTTACCATCAAATCCACTTCCTGGGATTCCAGCATTTCTGCCATATAGGCATTACGTTTAACGCGGACATCCAGCGCTAATTTCGGATAAACCGAACTCACGCGATTTAACAGGAAAGGTAAGATCGTATCGGCAGATTCATCTGAAGCACCGATAGTTAATACGCCCTGAAGATTACTGAACATTAATGATGAGCAGGCCTCATCATTAAAACGCAGGATTTTCCTGGCGTAACCAAGAAGTTGAATGCCATGTTCAGTTAACAGTTTGTTGCGACCGTGACGAGCGAACAGTTCTTTCCCAACGAGTTGTTCCAGACGCTGCATTTGCTGACTTACGGCGGACTGAGTACGACACACAGCGGCAGCTGCGGCAGCAAAAGTGTTCAGATCGGCAACAGCAACAAATGTTCTCAGCAGATCGAGGTCGAGGTTAATTATCGGACGATTTGCACTTATCATATATTATCACTTACTGGCGGCTCATACTGAGCTGGTTAATGCTGTGCACACACAAACAAGCAATTCCATTTGTAATGTGCCTCCCTGGCAGTTTCATCCGGAACCCGGACGAAAGTAAAAATGCATATGAGTTGCACTAAAAAAGCGACTCACATTGTTCCGTTATAATGCCTGAAGTAGATCACAGAATATATCTTCAGGGATCGCATATCTATTAAGTTACTCACTCTTTTCTATTTATGACATGCGCGTGTTTGTATAAATGTAAATGTGAGTCCTTGTTCCACTCTCGTGCAGCATCGCTGGTCATACGCGAACACGTACCAACAGCAATGGTGAGGCGGCATCAAGAGCAGGGATCCGTCATTTATCCGAGCATTTTACCCCAAAAACCTTTTATTTATAAGGGTCATTGCGAATTATCTGATGCAAAGTTATGTTATGTTAGGCAAAGTAATCTTCTATTATTAATAAGCACATCAAAACCTTTTTGAATATTAAATAATAATTAATTAGCATCATCCTCATTCATTAATTCCGCTTAACAATAGTTTCACACCTTGCCCCCATTGCGACACCTCGGAAATCATCACGCAGTTAAACTCTCCGTAATGAGGAAATATCATCATCGCGTTTCATTAGTGAATTCTTAAATGAGGCATTTTCACACAATTATCTTACAGATAAAAAAACCAGACTTACAATTAAGAATCAGAACAATTCACTATATAACATTGCATGTAAAGCATATACACCTCATTATTTTGTCATTATTAAGTTATTAACAGCACAATCGAGCCTTCCCCTCTGGCAAAATCTTATTCTGCAGACCTTCAAAACACCGTCCTGGGGGAGTACATTGTTCTAAGCTGACTTCCACGGCAGGGAGTGGCGATAACAGCAAAAAAGGTCAAGATTCATGTCCCCCATTGAAAAATCCAGCAAATTAGAGAATGTCTGTTATGACATCCGTGGTCCGGTGCTGAAAGAAGCAAAACGCCTGGAAGAAGAAGGTAACAAGGTACTGAAACTGAACATCGGCAACCCAGCCCCGTTCGGTTTTGACGCGCCAGATGAAATCCTCGTTGACGTGATACGCAACCTGCCTACCGCTCAAGGGTATTGCGATTCCAAAGGTCTTTACTCCGCGCGTAAAGCCATCATGCAGCACTACCAGGCTCGTGGCATGCGTGATGTTACCGTGGAAGATATTTACATCGGCAATGGTGTATCGGAGCTTATCGTTCAGGCAATGCAGGCATTGCTGAACAGCGGGGACGAAATGTTGGTTCCTGCACCAGATTACCCACTCTGGACCGCGGCGGTTTCGCTTTCCAGCGGTAAAGCGGTGCATTATCTTTGCGATGAATCCTCTGACTGGTTCCCGGACCTCGATGATATTCGCGCTAAAATTACGCCTCGTACGCGTGGGATCGTTATTATCAACCCAAATAACCCAACCGGCGCGGTATATTCCAAAGAGCTTTTAATGGAGATTGTGGAGATTGCACGTCAGCATAATCTCATTATCTTCGCCGATGAAATTTATGACAAAATTCTCTACGACGACGCTGAGCATCACTCAATTGCGCCGCTGGCACCTGACCTGCTGACCATTACCTTTAACGGACTGTCGAAAACGTACCGCGTTGCAGGCTTCCGTCAGGGGTGGATGGTGTTGAACGGGCCGAAAAAACACGCCAAAGGCTACATCGAAGGTCTGGAAATGCTGGCTTCAATGCGCCTGTGTGCTAACGTTCCTGCGCAACACGCCATTCAGACCGCGCTAGGTGGTTATCAGAGCATCAGTGAATTTATTACCCCTGGCGGTCGTCTTTATGAGCAGCGTAACCGCGCGTGGGAACTGATCAACGATATTCCGGGCGTTTCCTGCGTGAAACCTCGTGGTGCGCTGTATATGTTCCCGAAAATCGACGCCAAACGCTTTAACATTCACGACGATCAGAAAATGGTGCTGGATTTCCTGTTGCAGGAAAAAGTTCTGTTGGTGCAAGGGACGGCATTCAACTGGCCGTGGCCGGATCACTTCCGCATTGTCACGCTACCGCGTGTCGATGATATCGAGCTGTCTTTGAGCAAGTTCGCGCGTTTCCTTTCTGGTTATCATCAGCTGTAATCTTAATTTCACTGCCGGAGATTGCATCCGGCAGCGTTATCCCGCCACAATGACCTGATGATGTCATCATACGTAAGGTCACTATGAAACAGAGCCATTTTTTTGCCCATCTCTCCCGCCTGAAACTCATTAACCGCTGGCCGCTCATGCGCAACGTGCGGACGGAAAATGTGTCCGAACACAGTTTGCAGGTAGCGATGGTCGCCCATGCGCTGGCAGCTATCAAAAATCGAAAATTTGGCGGTAATGTCAACGCCGAACGTATCGCTTTACTGGCGATGTACCACGATGCCTCAGAAGTGCTCACCGGCGATCTCCCTACTCCGGTGAAATACTTCAATTCGCAAATCGCTCAGGAGTACAAGGCTATTGAAAAAATCGCTCAGCAAAAACTGGTCGATATGGTTCCGGAAGAGCTGCGGGATATCTTTGCGCCGTTAATTGACGAGCATGCATATAGCGATGAAGAAAAATCGCTGGTGAAACAGGCAGATGCACTGTGTGCATATCTGAAATGTCTGGAAGAACTCGCGGCCGGAAATAATGAATTCTTGCTGGCAAAAACGCGACTGGAAGCGACGCTTGAAGCGCGTCGCAGCCAGGAGATGGACTACTTCATGGAAATATTTGTTCCCAGCTTCCATCTTTCGCTCGATGAGATTAGCCAGGATTCACCGCTGTAAGCAGCCGGAGTCTGCGTCGCATCAGGCAATAAGCGCCGGATGCGACATCAGGCTCTTGTCAAAACGGAAACAGCATCGGGATCATCACCACACAAACCGCCATCACGATAATGGTGAACGGTACCCCCAACTTCACAAAGTCACTGAAGCTGTAATTTCCCGGACCTAAAACCAGTGTGTTAACAGGTGAAGAAACCGGTGTCATAAAGGCGGCGGATGCTGCCATCGCCACGACCATCGCGAATGGATAAGGCGACACCCCCATCGTTTTGGCAGCAGCCAGCGCAATCGGAGCCATCAACACCGCCGTCGCGGTATTAGAGATAAATAGCCCAATAACCGCCGACAAGACAAACAAACACCCCAGCATCATATGTGGCCCGTAACCACCGCCAATGTCCATCAGCCCTTTCACCGCCAGCGCGACACCTCCCGTTTTCTGTAATGCCACAGCAAACGGCATCATCCCAACGATCAAAATAATGCTCGGCCAGTGAATGGATTTATAGGCGCTTTCAGCATCTATACAGCGGAATTTCCCCATCAGCAGGCAGGCGATGATAGCGGCAACAGGATTAGGAATTTCATCTGTCAGCATTAACGCCACCATTAGCACCAGACAGAAAATGGCATGGGGTGCCTGGCTGTGCGCGGGTGATGCTTCACTCACCTCTTCCGGTAAGTTCAGCGCTACGAAGTCGCGGCCCTGTTTGGCCAGCATACCGATCAGTTTCCAGTTACCCACAACCAGGATGATATCGCCCAGCAGCAGAGGCTCATCCGCCAGCGAACCTTCCAGCGCCACGCCATTGCGCTTTAGCCCCACCACATTCAGTCCGTAGCGGGTACGAAAACCAATTTCGCGCACCGATTTACCAATCAGTTCTGACTCAGGAATTAATGAAATCTCTGCCATGCCCACATCAAGGGCCTGGTCAGAAAAATACTCGCCGCGCAGTACCATCGGCTCCAGCAATTGCTCACTACAAAATTGCCGGAGATCGACATCAGCCGCAGACATATCAATAAGCAAAACGTCACGCGCGCGAAATTCAGAAACCCCATTAACGTTCACGATAACGCGACGAAAACGCCGCCAGCGTTCAACACCGATGACGTTAGCGCCATAACGCTCACGTAATTTGAGATCATCCAGCCGTTGACCAATCATTGGCGATCCGGGGCGAATAGCCAGACGTCGCGCACGCCCGGTCAGTCGATATTCACGGATAAGATCGCGAAAGGTTCGACGCGTCCAGCCTTCGCGCTGCGGGGTCTGGGTATCCCCTTTCAGCATGAAACGCATCACTAACATATACAAAATACCCAGCACCAGCACGACCAGGCCAATAGGTGTTACGCTAAAGAAACTGAAGCCGTGATAGCCTTCACGCAGCAATTCACTGTTGACTACCAGGTTCGGCGGCGTCGCCACCAGCGTCATCATGCCGCTAATCAGCCCGGCAAAACTTAACGGCATCATCAGACGTGACGGCGACGTTTGCATACGCATGGCAACGCTTAACACCACGGGAATAAAGATAGCGACAACGCCGGTTGAACTCATAAACGCGCCAAGCCCCGCGACGGTCAGCATCAACAAAACCAACATTTTGATTTCACTATTGCCCGCAACTTTGACCAGCCATGTTCCCATTACGGTGGCAACACCGGTACGGACCAAACCATCGCCAATAATAAACAAGGCGGCAATCAGGACAACGTTAGGATCAGAAAAGCCGGAAAATACTTCTGGGACTGTCAGCGTTCCGCTTAATGCAAACGCGACAATAACAAACAAAGCGACCGCATCCATACGCACTCTGCCCGTCGCAAACAAGACGATGGCAACGGCCAGTAATGAAAGAACCCAAATCAATTCACCGTTCACAACTTATCCTTGTTAATTGAGGGGGATGACTTGATTCTGCCATAAAAAAGCCCCGACGAGACGGGGCTAAATCATGATCAGGTGTTTCACTGAATAATAACATCGCCATTTGGCTGTTTGGTCACAGTAATTTGCTCCAGACTGTGGAGGACCAAATCGACCTCATTCAGGCGCGGGGTATCTGCCGGAGCGTTAACCGCAATGACATGACAACCCGCCGCCAGGCCAGAAAGCACGCCAGCGGGAGCATCTTCCACCACCACACACTCCTGCGGCGCAAGCCCCAGCAGCTGCGCGCCTAACAGATACGCATCAGGTTCTGGTTTTCCGCGCTTCACTCGCTCAGCGGTTACAAACACCTCTGGTGCGGGAAGCCCAGCTATTTTATGGCGCGCTCGCGCTACCGGCATGGAGCCAGAAGTCACAATGGCCCACGGAATACCTGCTTTATTCAAATGACTGAGTAAGGCGATTGCCCCCGGAAGCGCGGTAATACCTTCGGTTTCCGTGGCCTCGATGTGCTCCAGACGCGTAAACTCGGCGGCAATATCAGCCTCGGATTTGCCCGCCATAAAATGGCGCAGAGAGGTGATCGCCTGTTTACCGTGAATGAAAGCCAGCACCTCTTCCGGCGCTAACCCATGACGTCTGGCCCAGTTGCTCCACGCCCGTTCTACCGCAGGCAGGGAATCCACCAGCGTTCCATCAAGATCAAACAGAAAACCTTTGCACCGCACGCGGGCCTCCTCAGGCATTGATAATTTGATTAATTTCGTTGGCGCTCAAATGGTACTGACGCGGGCAGGCATGCCACACATTAAGCATGCGCTGATATTTTTCCCACATTGGCGTCTGGGCGTTAAAACCGTGAGTTCCGGCGTCAAAATGGGTATAGCGCCCTTCCACATTAACCATAAAGCGGACATAACCGAGGTAACGTGCTTCAGTGGCGGCGTCAAAGCCGAGGAAGGTGACACGACGTTCATCGATGGATTGCTGGTCCTGCAAATTAGACCAGGAAACATGCAACGCATGATACATCTCCATAATGTCGATGATAGTGCGGCAGGTTTCTTCTTTCAGCTCGCCAAACTCGCGATCCAATTCACGCATCTGTAATCCGTAACCACGCTCAATAATTGTTTGCAGGCGACGGTAACGTTCAGCATTTGCCGGATCGAGCATAGTCATCATCTTGTACTGATTAGACAAAATAAGACGTTGCGCGTTGGTCATTTCCATTGTTGACTCCTGTATCACTCTACTACGGTGAAAAAAAAGAAGGCTGAGTATGCCTTCTTTTATATGCGTAATCAGGGGTCAATTACAAATCATCAAGGAAAGTTTTATCCAGTTGTTTGAAGGCGCGCTTAAGCGTGTCAGCTAATGCCTGGTAATCAGGCTTGCCTTCAACGGGTGCCAACACCTGTCCAGACTCCTGCAATTTACCGCGAACTTCATAAAACCAGTTAAGGATTGCAGGGGGTAATGGCGTGACAGAACGCTTGCCCAGCCACCACAATCCCTGCATGGGTAAACTTAAGGCGAACAGGGCAGTGGCAACTGCCGGCCCAAGCTGACCGCCCAGGGCAATCTGCCAGCAGAGAGTAAATACGGCGATCGGCGGCATAAAACGGATCGCATAACGCGTCATCTTGATAACGCGATTTTCGACAAAGACCGGGGCAAGGCGTTTTTCCAGCGGCCACGTCTTTGAGTAATGCTGTCCCCGGCGAAACAAGCTAAAAAAATTAACAGAACGATTATCCGGCGTTGACATGCTTCACCTCAACTTCACATATAAAGATTCAAAAATTTGTGCAAATTCACAACTCAGCGGGACAACGTTCAAAACATTTTGTCTTCCATACCCACTATCAGGTATCCTTTAGCAGCCTGAAGGCCTAAGTAGTACATATTCATTGAGTCGTCAAATTCATATACATTATGCCATTGGCTGAAAATTACGCAAAATGGCATAGACTCAAGATATTTCTTCCATCATGCAAAAAAAATTTGCAGTGCATGATGTTAATCATAAATGTCGGTGTCATCATGCGCTACGCTCTATGGCTCCCTGACGTTTTTTTAGCCACGTATCAATTATAGGTACTTCCATGTCGAGTAAGTTAGTACTGGTTCTGAACTGCGGTAGTTCTTCACTGAAATTTGCCATCATCGATGCAGTAAATGGTGAAGAGTACCTTTCTGGTTTAGCCGAATGTTTCCACCTGCCCGAAGCACGTATCAAATGGAAAATGGACGGCAATAAACAGGAAGCGGCTTTAGGTGCAGGCGCCGCTCACAGCGAAGCGCTCAACTTTATCGTTAATACTATTCTGGCACAAAAACCAGAACTGTCTGCGCAGCTGACTGCTATCGGTCACCGTATCGTACACGGCGGCGAAAAGTATACCAGCTCCGTAGTGATCGATGAGTCTGTTATTCAGGGTATCAAAGATGCAGCTTCTTTTGCACCGCTGCACAACCCGGCTCACCTGATCGGTATCGAAGAAGCTCTGAAATCTTTCCCACAGCTGAAAGACAAAAACGTTGCTGTATTTGACACCGCGTTCCACCAGACTATGCCGGAAGAGTCTTACCTCTACGCCCTGCCTTACAACCTGTACAAAGAGCACGGCATCCGTCGTTACGGCGCGCACGGCACCAGCCACTTCTATGTAACCCAGGAAGCGGCAAAAATGCTGAACAAACCGGTAGAAGAACTGAACATCATCACCTGCCACCTGGGCAACGGTGGTTCCGTTTCTGCTATCCGCAACGGTAAATGCGTTGACACCTCTATGGGCCTGACCCCGCTGGAAGGTCTGGTCATGGGTACCCGTTCTGGTGATATCGATCCGGCGATCATCTTCCACCTGCACGACACCCTGGGCATGAGCGTTGACGCAATCAACAAACTGCTGACCAAAGAGTCTGGCCTGCTGGGTCTGACCGAAGTGACCAGCGACTGCCGCTATGTTGAAGACAACTACGCGACGAAAGAAGACGCGAAGCGCGCAATGGACGTTTACTGCCACCGCCTGGCGAAATACATCGGTGCCTACACTGCGCTGATGGATGGTCGTCTGGACGCTGTTGTATTCACTGGTGGTATCGGTGAAAATGCCGCAATGGTTCGTGAACTGTCTCTGGGCAAACTGGGCGTGCTGGGCTTTGAAGTTGATCATGAACGCAACCTGGCTGCACGTTTCGGCAAATCTGGTTTCATCAACAAAGAAGGTACCCGTCCTGCGGTGGTTATCCCAACCAACGAAGAACTGGTTATCGCGCAAGACGCGAGCCGCCTGACTGCCTGATTTCACACCGCCAGCTCAGCTGGCGGTGCTGTTTTGTAACCCGCCAAATCGGCGGTAACGAAAGAGGATAAACCGTGTCCCGTATTATTATGCTGATCCCTACCGGAACCAGCGTCGGTCTGACCAGCGTCAGCCTTGGCGTGATCCGTGCAATGGAACGCAAAGGCGTTCGTCTGAGCGTTTTCAAACCTATCGCTCAGCCGCGTACCGGTGGCGATGCGCCCGATCAGACTACGACTATCGTGCGTGCGAACTCTTCCACCACGACGGCCGCTGAACCGCTGAAAATGAGCTACGTTGAAGGTCTGCTTTCCAGCAATCAGAAAGATGTGCTGATGGAAGAGATCGTCGCAAACTACCACGCTAACACCAAAGACGCTGAAGTCGTTCTGGTTGAAGGTCTGGTCCCGACACGTAAGCACCAGTTTGCCCAGTCTCTGAACTACGAAATCGCTAAAACGCTGAATGCGGAAATCGTCTTCGTTATGTCTCAGGGCACTGACACCCCGGAACAGCTGAAAGAGCGTATCGAACTGACCCGCAACAGCTTCGGCGGTGCCAAAAACACCAACATCACCGGCGTTATCGTTAACAAACTGAACGCACCGGTTGATGAACAGGGTCGTACTCGCCCGGATCTGTCCGAGATTTTCGACGACTCTTCCAAAGCTAAAGTAAACAATGTTGATCCGGCGAAGCTGCAAGAATCCAGCCCGCTGCCGGTTCTCGGCGCTGTGCCGTGGAGCTTTGACCTGATCGCGACTCGTGCGATCGATATGGCTCGCCACCTGAATGCGACCATCATCAACGAAGGCGACATCAATACTCGCCGCGTTAAATCCGTCACTTTCTGCGCACGCAGCATTCCGCACATGCTGGAGCACTTCCGTGCCGGTTCTCTGCTGGTGACTTCCGCAGACCGTCCTGACGTGCTGGTGGCCGCTTGCCTGGCAGCCATGAACGGCGTAGAAATCGGTGCCCTGCTGCTGACTGGCGGTTACGAAATGGACGCGCGCATTTCTAAACTGTGCGAACGTGCTTTCGCTACCGGCCTGCCGGTATTTATGGTGAACACCAACACCTGGCAGACCTCTCTGAGCCTGCAGAGCTTCAACCTGGAAGTTCCGGTTGACGATCACGAACGTATCGAGAAAGTTCAGGAATACGTTGCTAACTACATCAACGCTGACTGGATCGAATCTCTGACTGCCACTTCTGAGCGCAGCCGTCGTCTGTCTCCGCCTGCGTTCCGTTATCAGCTGACTGAACTTGCGCGCAAAGCGGGCAAACGTATCGTACTGCCGGAAGGTGACGAACCGCGTACCGTTAAAGCAGCCGCTATCTGTGCTGAACGTGGTATCGCAACTTGCGTACTGCTGGGTAATCCGGCAGAGATCAACCGTGTTGCAGCGTCTCAGGGTGTAGAACTGGGTGCAGGGATTGAAATCGTTGATCCAGAAGTGGTTCGCGAAAGCTATGTTGGTCGTCTGGTCGAACTGCGTAAGAACAAAGGCATGACCGAAACCGTTGCCCGCGAACAGCTGGAAGACAACGTGGTGCTCGGTACGCTGATGCTGGAACAGGATGAAGTTGATGGTCTGGTTTCCGGTGCTGTTCACACTACCGCAAACACCATCCGTCCGCCGCTGCAGCTGATCAAAACTGCACCGGGCAGCTCCCTAGTATCTTCCGTGTTCTTCATGCTGCTGCCGGAACAGGTTTACGTTTACGGTGACTGTGCGATCAACCCGGATCCGACCGCTGAACAGCTGGCAGAAATCGCGATTCAGTCCGCTGATTCCGCTGCGGCCTTCGGTATCGAACCGCGCGTTGCTATGCTCTCCTACTCCACCGGTACTTCTGGTGCAGGTAGCGACGTAGAAAAAGTTCGCGAAGCAACTCGTCTGGCGCAGGAAAAACGTCCTGACCTGATGATCGACGGTCCGCTGCAGTACGACGCTGCGGTAATGGCTGACGTTGCGAAATCCAAAGCGCCGAACTCTCCGGTTGCAGGTCGCGCTACCGTGTTCATCTTCCCGGATCTGAACACCGGTAACACCACCTACAAAGCGGTACAGCGTTCTGCCGACCTGATCTCCATCGGGCCGATGCTGCAGGGTATGCGCAAGCCGGTTAACGACCTGTCCCGTGGCGCACTGGTTGACGATATCGTCTACACCATCGCGCTGACTGCGATTCAGTCTGCACAGCAGCAGTAATCTCGTCATCATCCGCAGCTTTGCGCTGCGGATATCTGAACCGGAAATAATCACTATTTCCGGTTTTTTATTCTCTTAATTTGCATTAATCCTTTCTGATTATCTTGCTTAACTGCGCTGCATCAATGAATTGCGCCATCCCACTTTGCATACTTACCACTTTGTTTTGTGCAAGGGAATATTTGCGCTATGTCCGCAATCACTGAATCCAAACCAACAAGAAGATGGGCAATGCCCGATACGTTGGTGATTATCTTTTTTGTTGCTATTTTAACCAGCCTTGCCACCTGGGTAGTTCCGGTGGGGATGTTTGACAGTCAGGAAGTGCAGTATCAGGTTGATGGTCAAACAAAAACACGCAAAGTCGTAGATCCACACTCATTTCGCATTCTGACTAACGAAGCAGGCGAACCTGAGTATCACCGCGTACAGCTGTTCACGACGGGCGATGAACGCCCGGGCCTGATGAACTTCCCGTTTGAAGGATTAACCTCAGGATCGAAATACGGGACAGCCGTTGGCATCATCATGTTTATGCTGGTGATTGGCGGCGCGTTTGGCATTGTGATGCGTACAGGAACCATTGATAACGGTATCCTGGCGCTTATTCGCCATACCCGCGGGAATGAAATTCTCTTTATTCCTGCGCTGTTTATTCTGTTTTCACTTGGCGGCGCGGTATTTGGTATGGGAGAAGAGGCCGTCGCCTTTGCCATTATCATCGCACCGCTAATGGTCCGGCTGGGCTATGACAGTATTACCACCGTCCTGGTGACCTATATTGCCACGCAAATCGGTTTTGCCAGTTCGTGGATGAACCCGTTTTGTGTGGTCGTTGCTCAGGGGATTGCCGGCGTTCCGGTGCTTTCTGGCTCCGGGTTGCGCATCGTGGTGTGGGTTATCGCCACTCTGATTGGCCTGATCTTTACCATGGTGTACGCCTCACGAGTGAAAAAGAATCCTCTTCTGTCACGCGTGCATGAGTCCGACCGCTTCTTTCGTGAAAAGCAGGCTGATGTTGAACAACGTCCGTTTACCTTTGGTGACTGGCTGGTATTGATTGTCCTGACCGCCGTAATGGTCTGGGTGATTTGGGGCGTGATCGTTAATGCCTGGTTTATTCCAGAAATTGCCAGCCAGTTCTTCACCATGGGTCTGGTGATTGGCATCATCGGCGTTGTTTTCCGCCTTAACGGCATGACGGTTAATACCATGGCTTCATCCTTTACCGAAGGGGCGCGAATGATGATCGCCCCTGCCCTGCTGGTGGGTTTCGCCAAAGGGATTTTGCTGCTGGTCGGTAATGGTGAAGCGGGTGATGCCAGCGTGTTAAATACCATCCTCAACAGCATTGCCAATGCCATTAGCGGTCTGGACAACGCGGTCGCGGCCTGGTTTATGTTGCTCTTCCAGGCGGTATTTAATTTCTTCGTGACGTCCGGTTCTGGTCAGGCGGCGTTAACCATGCCGTTACTGGCACCGCTTGGCGATCTGGTCGGTGTTAACCGTCAGGTTACCGTGCTGGCGTTCCAGTTTGGTGATGGCTTCAGTCACATCATTTACCCAACCTCAGCGTCGTTAATGGCAACGCTCGGTGTGTGCAGGGTGGACTTCCGTAACTGGCTGAAGGTGGGCGCGACCCTACTTGGACTGCTGTTTATTATGTCCAGCGTCGTAGTGATCGGCGCTCAGTTGATGGGCTACCACTAAAAATGTTAAGAGCCGCAATTGCGGCTCTTTTTTCATTCTGCCGTTTCAGTCTCTACGGCTTCATTTTTGGCATTGCGCTTCATCCACAACGCTAGCGCTTTCAGCGAGTCTGGAGTGAACTCATCGCAGCGTGCGGTGATTTCTTCCGGCGTCAGCCAGCAAACTTCACTGACTTCATCTTCCTGTAGTGCGAAGGGACCGTGAGAGACGCAGCTGAACAATGCGCCCCAGACACGGCAATTTTTATCTTCGAAATAGAACTGCCCGTGCTCGGCAAAGGGGACACCGGCAATGCCCAACTCTTCTTCCGCTTCGCGACGCGCGGATTCCAGCAGTTGCTCATCGGCCTGGACTACACCGCCTGCGGTCGCATCTAACATGCCGGGTAAAAAGTCTTTTGTCTCGGTACGACGCTGGACCAGAATTTTGCCCATGCCATCATGCACGACGATGTAAGTTGCACGATGACGCAGACACTGTGCCCGCATTTGTTCCCGGCTGGCTTGTGCAATGACTTCGTTCTCTTCATTGACAATATCCACCCATTCAGTACTTGCCAAACGACGCTGTTCCATTATCAGGAAACCTTCTTTTTCTGGCGCTCTTACGGCGCATTTTGAGTTGTGGGTAAATTACGGATTAATCGCGACCTGCGCAATGATACTTTGATCATTGAGTGCGATTACACTAAGTACGTCATTATCCAGCATGCCATAACTCGCCGGATTACCGCCTTTCGGAATACTCACCGAGCCGGGGTTGAAGTGGAAAATCTCCCCCCGCTGTTCTGCCACTGGCAGATGGGTATGACCGTACACCAGCACATCGTTCTGGTTTAAAGCAGGCAGATTTTCCGGGCCAAAAAGATGACCATGCGTCAAAAACAGACGTTGTTTTTCCAGTAATACCTGTTGCCACGGCGCGGTTATCGGGAAATGCAGCAGCATTTGATCCACTTCGCTGTCGCAGTTGCCGCGCACAGCGATAACCTTATGTGCCACTTCATTAAGCCGTTCAGCGACTTTGGCTGGCGCGTAACCCTCCGGTAAAGCATTACGCGGGCCGTGATTCAACACGTCGCCAAGGATCACCAGCCACTGGGCACCGCTTTGGGCAAACAACTCCAGAACACGTTCCGTCGCCGGTAACGACCCATGAATGTCCGATGCAAACATCAGTTTCATCACTCACTCCTCGTCGAAAAAACGTAAGCTATGATACTGGATTCTGTCGTTGCTATCAGCCAGATTGCTTCGCCGAAAGTGCAATAAAACGCTGGACAGACGCTCGCTGCCACTGGAATGTTGCATAATCCACCAGGCGTTCTGGCACCTCATCGCCATGTAGTACCAGGCGGTTAATCATTAGCGCCAGATCAGTATCAGCAATGCACCATTCACCAAATAAATTCGGCTGACCCAGTACTAACAAATGTTCTGCCATCGCGAACAGTTTCTCTGCACTGGCTTTTCCCTCGGCCGTTAGTGGCGCTTTTTTCGCCCCCGCAAAGACAACATCCGTCGGACGCTCTTCGCGGATGGGCATCAGATCGCTGCGCAGCCAGGCCTGAATCTGTCGTGCACGCGCACGATTTTCTAAATCAAGCGGATAAATACGTTCCCAGGTCGGTGGCGCAAATCGATCTTCCAGATACTCCGCAATGGCAGAAGATTCACTCAACTCAAAATCATCGATTTGTAATAACGGCACACGGCGTGTCTGACCGTAACCTTGCCACGTCGGCTGCAAATGTTCACCGCTGTCGAGGTCGATGGTCTTGATATGAAACGACAGGCCTTTTTCCTGCAACGCCACCCAGGCGGATAACACATAAGGGGAGAAAAAGTGGGCATCTGACCAAAGCGTGATAGCGGGTTTACTCATTATGTCCTCGGCAATAAAGGGGGCTGGCTATCAAACTATAGAGCCTTTTTGTCACTGTCACGTGACGAATACTCACGTAAGTCGCCGCGCTTTCTATACTTGTGGTGTTCAGATGATTAAACAACCGGAGCTGCAATGATCGATCTCTATTTCGCCCCGACACCCAATGGTCACAAAATTACGCTGTTTCTCGAAGAAGCAGAGCTGGATTATCGCTTGATTAAGGTAGACCTGGGGAAAGGCGGTCAGTTTCGTCCGGAATTTTTGCGCATTTCGCCCAACAACAAAATTCCGGCAATTGTTGATCATTCTCCTGCCGATGGCGGCGAACCGCTAAGCCTCTTTGAGTCTGGTGCCATTTTGTTGTATCTGGCTGAGAAAACAGGACTCTTTTTGAGTCATGAAACGCGTGAGCGCGCCGCCACATTACAGTGGTTATTCTGGCAGGTAGGCGGACTGGGGCCGATGCTTGGGCAAAATCATCATTTTAATCACGCAGCCCCCCAAACCATTCCTTACGCTATTGAACGTTATCAGGTTGAAACTCAGCGTCTTTACCATGTACTGAACAAGCGGCTGGAAAACTCGCCCTGGCTGGGAGGCGAGAACTACAGCATTGCGGATATTGCCTGCTGGCCGTGGGTTAATGCCTGGACTCGCCAGCGAATTGACCTAGCAATGTATCCGGCAGTCAAGAACTGGCATGAGCGGATCCGTTCGCGCCCTGCCACCGGGCAGGCACTGCTAAAAGCACAACTCGGTGATGAGCGTTCGGATAGTTAACAGAAACAGGTTCTCGTGTATTATTTCATCCTAAGTAAAACAACGGAGAACCTGCAATGGCACAACCTGCCGCTATTATTCGTATAAAGAACCTTCGTTTGCGTACGTTTATCGGAATTAAGGAAGAAGAAATTAACAACCGTCAGGATATTGTTATCAATGTGACGATCCACTACCCCGCCGATAAAGCGCGCACTAGCGAAGATATCAACGATGCGCTGAATTATCGCACCGTAACGAAAAACATTATTCAGCATGTAGAGAATAACCGTTTCTCTTTGCTGGAAAAATTAACTCAGGATGTGCTCGATATCGCACGTGAACATCACTGGGTGACGTATGCTGAAGTGGAGATCGATAAACTGCACGCGCTGCGCTACGCCGATTCGGTATCCATGACCTTAAGCTGGCAGCGTTAATCGCCATATCGGGAGGCTGCATGAACATAGTGATCACCGGAGGGACAGGATTAATTGGTCGCCATTTGATTCCGCGTTTGCTGGAGCTGGGCCATCAAATTACGGTAGTGACGCGTAACCCGCAGAAAGCCAGTTCCGTTCTCGGCCCTCGGGTGACACTATGGCAAGGGCTTGCCGATCAAAGCAACCTCAACGGCGTTGATGCGGTAATCAACCTGGCCGGAGAACCGATTGCTGATAAACGCTGGACTCACGAGCAAAAAGAGCGTCTCTGCCAAAGCCGCTGGAATATCACGCAAAAACTGGTCGATTTGATTAATGCCAGCGACACGCCACCGTCGGTACTCATTTCCGGCTCGGCAACGGGCTATTATGGTGACTTAGGTGAAGTGGTGGTTACCGAAGAGGAACCGCCGCATAACGAATTTACCCATAAACTCTGCGCTCGCTGGGAAGAAATTGCCTGCCGGGCGCAAAGTGACAAAACGCGAGTGTGCCTGCTGCGTACCGGTGTAGTGCTGGCACCGGATGGCGGTATTCTCGGTAAAATGCTGCCGCCGTTTCGTCTTGGCCTGGGCGGGCCGATTGGCTCTGGTCGGCAGTATCTGGCCTGGATTCATATTGATGATATGGTCAACGGTATTCTCTGGCTGCTGGATAACGAGCTGCGCGGGCCATTTAATATGGTTTCGCCCTACCCGGTACGCAATGAACAATTTGCCCATGCGCTCGGTCATGCGCTGCATCGCCCGGCCATTTTGCGCGTCCCCGCGACCGCCATTCGACTGTTAATGGGCGAATCTTCAGTACTGGTATTAGGTGGACAACGCGCGCTGCCTAAACGGCTGGAAGAAACGGGTTTTGCGTTTCGCTGGTACGATTTAGAAGAGGCGCTGGCGGATGTCGTTCGCTGATGTGGTTTACAGCAAACATCCGCCAGTTAACTCCCGGTGTTACAGGATTAGTGGCTTTGCGCGATAAGATCGTCTGGTGAAAGTCGGGTCACCATCATAACTAACTCTCTGTCTAAACCTCTATCCAGCATCTCCTGAGCAATACGCAGGGCTTCTTCGTGTTTGCCCTGCATTGCGCCTTCTTCACGTAATCTGTCAGCAATGGTCATCAGTTTCTCCTTTTCTTGTGGTGCGCGTTCCGCTATCTCACCAATAAATGCACGAAAACGCTGGGCATCCCCTGTTTGTAATACGTAATTAAACAGGGCTTTTAGCTGTCTGTCATTAGTGTTCCCTGTAACTAGCAGCGAAACAATTTGGTCGACTAATCCCAACAGATCGCGCTGACGAATATGTTTCTGAATTAACTCCAACAGCGCCATTTTGCGGTGTTGCATAATCTCGTCATCCGGCACCACGGTAATATCCACCAACGGAAAAGCCGATGAATATATTTTGCGGGCTATAGCAGGCTCGGCAAATTCATCAAGCCAGCAGAGTGAATAAGGATAAGGACTTCTGCAACCATGATAAAACAGCATCGGGAGCACCAATGGAAGCTCTTTATAGCCCGCATCAAGATGGTTTTGCATTGCCGCAATGGAATAACGCATCATGCGAAAAGCCATTAATTCTTCCGGCTTACTTTGGTGCTCTATCACTACATAAATATAACCCACTCCCTCCTGCGTTTTCACAGACCACAAGAGGTCGGAATAATATTGCCGCAGGTCTTCATCAATAAAACTGTTTGGTTCCAGTTTAAGCGTCGTTAAATCACACAGTTTGCGCAGCGGCGCGGGAAGATGAATATCAATAAAATCCCGCGCGGTGTCTGGATGGCGTAAAAAAGATTTAAATACCGCATCATGCGGCGTGGAAGTTGTCGATATTGTCATGGCGTTCCGTCACCCCTCAAATTTAAGATGACGCGACAATAACCACGATTAACACCCAATGCAGCAGGCAGTTTTTATCTTTGGACAGCGAATTCAGAAGTATTTTTAGCGGACTGTAACTTTTACATTTCAGCGGAAGCTGACTCGCAAATTCCCCATGAAAATACTCCGGCAGCGTTAGCCACCGGAGAGGAAATTATTTCAGCGATCCCTTAAGGAACCGTTGCAGACGAGGGCTTTGCGGGTTGCCAAATAACTGCTCCGGCGCGCCCTCTTCTTCTATTTTCCCCTGATGGAGGAAAATGACATGAGTAGAAACATGGCGAGCAAAGCCCATTTCGTGAGTCACTACCACCATGGTTTTCCCCTCTTCTGCCAGTTGCTGCATAATACGCAACACTTCGCCTACCAGTTCAGGATCGAGCGCCGAGGTAGGTTCATCAAACAGTAAAACTTCCGGTTCCATCGCCAGCGCCCGCGCGATAGAAACACGCTGTTGCTGACCGCCGGAAAGATGCACCGGATATTTCCCCTGCGCACGTTCGTCTATCCCGACTTTTGCCAGATACTTCACCGCCCGCTCGCGCGCTTCCTGCTTGCTCAGGCCCAACACCTGAATCGGCGCTTCCATGACGTTTTCCAGCACCGTCATATGGCTCCAGAGATTGAAGTGCTGGAATACCATCGTCAGGCGTGTGCGCAGTAAGCGCAGTTGATTTTTATCGGCGACTTTGAGTTGACCGTCTTTGTCGCGCACCAGATTGATCGTCTGGCCATTGACCACGATCGACCCTTCACTCGGTTTTTCGAGGAAGTTAATGCAGCGCAGAAAGGTACTTTTCCCCGATCCCGACGATCCGATGATGCTTATTACATCTCCGGCATTCGCTTGCAGTGATACCCCTTTCAGCACTTCATGTTCGCCGTAGCGTTTGTGCAAATCGATAACGTTTAATTTATTCTCGGACATCGTATTCTCAGTGCGTTGAAGAAGGTTTCACATGCTGCAACCAGCGTTTTTCCGCTCTGCGAAAGAGGCTGATCAGGACATAAGAGATGATTAAATAGAGCACCGCGGCAATGCCGAAGGCGGTAAAAGGTTGATACGTGGCGGCGTTAATATCGCGGGCTATTTTCAGCAGATCCGGCACCGTGGCAGTAAATGCCAACGCAGTAGAGTGCAGCATCAGGATCACTTCGTTGCTGTATGCCGGTAACGCAATACGCAGCGCAGAAGGCAAAATAATGCAGCGATACATTTTAAAAGTCGAGAAGCCATAGGCTCTGGCGGCTTCAATTTCCCCATGCGGAACCGAACGGATTGCCCCAGCAAAAATCTCGGTAGTGTAAGCGCAGGTGTTAAGCGTCAGCGCCAGCACGGTACAGTTCAGGCCACTGCGGAAGAAAGCGTTAAGGAATTCGGTTCCCTTAACAATCTCAAGCGTGTACATGCCGGAATAGAACACCAGCAACTGAACATACAGCGGCGTACCGCGAAAAATATAGGTAAATAACCAGATTGGAAACTGGATGTATTTATTACTGGAGACACGACCAATCGCCAGAAACAGCGCCAGGACTCCGCCTATCACTACCGACAAAATAAGCAGCCACAGAGTGATCGCCACACCAGTAAAGCGATAACCGTCGGTCCACAGCAGCGGTTTCCAGTATTCATGTAAGATTTCGATCACAGGTCAGCCCTCTTCACACCCACGGAGTAGCGGCGCTCAAGGAACAGCAGCACACCATTGGAAACAGTGGTGAAAACCAGGTAAATCACGCCACAGACGATGGCGAAATAGAACGGTTCCCAGGTACTTTTGCCTGCCAGTTGGGTGGCTTTGACCACATCTTCCAGGCCGAGTAACGAAACCAGTGCGGTAGATTTGAGGATCACCTGCCAGTTGTTGCCAATGCCTGGCAGGGCGTAACGCATCATCGACGGAAACATGATCCGCCGAAACACTTGCCCACGAGTAAAACCGAACGCCGTCGCCGCCTCTATATGTCCTTTCGGCACTGCCATAAAAGCACCACGGAACGTTTCGGTAAAATAAGCACCGTAGATAAAACCGAGAGTGATAATACCAGCGACCATCGGATCGATATCAATCTGCCCGACGCCCATCGCCTCCGTCACCGTGTTTAGCGCAATCTGCAAACCGTAGAAAATCAGCAGCATCAACACTAAGTCCGGCACGCCACGAATCAGCGTGGTGTACCCTTCGAAAATCAGCCCCGAAAGCCGATTTTGCGAGAGCTTACCGCCAGCGCCAATTAAACCGATGATTACAGCGAGCACTACAGAGCTGATAGCCAGCTCCAGCGTGACGAGCGCACCCTGTAAAATAACACCTGAAAACCCATACAACATGCTGCCTGTCCTGTCGTGTGTGGTGAATTACCGCCTCTTGTCTCCCTCCGGTTACCCGAAGGGAGCGGGCTTTCTTTCACCGATGGCGATTAGCCACCATAAACATCAAAATCGAAGTACTTTTTCGCTAATTTCTCGTAAGTACCGTCAGCGCGCATTTCGGCAAAGGCTTTGTTCAGTGCTTCGCGCAGTTCGTTATCTTCTTTACGCAGGCCCATGCCGGTCCCTACGCCAAACAGTTTTTCATCTTTAACAGACGGGCCACCGAATTTGTAATCTTTACCGACAGGTTGTTTGAGGAAACCTTCGCTGGCAGCGACCTCATCCTGGAACGCGGCATCAATACGTCCGGCAGTCAGGTCAGAATAAATGTTGTCCTGCCCCTGATACGAGACGATTTCAATGCCTTTTGGTGCCCAATGTTCATTACCGAACGTCTCCTGGGTGGTGCCCTGCAATACGCCTACCCGTTTGCCTTTCAGCGACTCGACTGTCGGCTGAATGTCAGAATTTTTCGCCACCACCAAACGAGAATCGGCAGCGTACAGTTTGTCGGTGAAGGCTATTTCTTGCTGACGTTTTTCCGTAATGGAAAGCGATGACATGATGGCGTCAATCTTCTTCGCTTTTAAGGACGGGATTAACGCATCCAGCGGATTTTCGACAAACGTACATTGCGTATTGATGCGTTTGCATAATTCCTTTGCCAGATCGATATCGAAGCCAACCAGTTCGCCTTGTGAATTTTTTGATTCAAATGGCGCATAGGTCGGGTCGGTACCGATGCGGATGTTTTGCGGAATCGCAGCAAACGCCGCAGTTGCGCTGGAGAAGGCCAGAACCAGAGAGAGCGATAGCACCAGTTTTTTCATAATGTCCTCAACTGACAGTCTTTTTATAGGGAATATTTACAGGTTTGTTACACTTATCGTGCCATAAAATTGACCATCAAGGCAAAATATCCCGCCCCGTTAGACGTATTATTTTTCATTAAAAATGCTTAAGTATGCATTTCAATGCACCACGATAGTGCAACAAACCTGGCGTGCACCATGATGATCATTCCATCAGGTACAGCTTCCCAGCGACGTATCAGTCACCGTAGACATTAAAGTCGAAATACTTTTTCGCCATCTTGTCGTAGGTGCCGTCCTGACGCAGCTCGCCAAGCGCCTTATTGAAGGCAGCCGTCAGTTCAGCATCATCTTTACGTAGCCCTACACCGGTGCCATCACCGAAGTATTTTTTGTCTTTTACTGATGAGCCAGCAAAGGCGAAATCTTTACCAGCAGGTTGCTTGAGGAATCCTTCGCTGGCAGCAACTTCATCTTGTAACGCAGCATCCAGACGTCCTGCAGCCAGATCGGAATAGACCAAATCCTGGTTGGCATAGGCCACCACATCCACGCCTTTACTACGCCAGGTCTCGTTAGCGTAAGCTTCCTGGGTTGATCCCTGCAGCACACCAACATGTTTACCTTTCAGTGAATCCAGCGTTGGCTGAATCGGTGAACCTTTGGCCGCAATCAAACGAGAATCTGCGGCGTACAGCTTGTCGGAGAAGGCAATCTCCTGCTGACGTTTATCGGTAATGGAAAGCGACGAAATAATAGCGTCGATTTTTTTCGCTTTCAGTGAGGGGATCAGCGCGTCAAAGTCACTGGCAACCCAGGTACATTTCACCTGCATCCGTTTGCACATCTCGTTACCGAGATCGATATCAAAGCCAACAAAATCACCTTTAGCATCTTTCGATGAGAACGGTGCGTAGGTGGTATCGGTTCCGATACGTACCGTCTCCGGTAGCGCCGCATAGCTGGAAGCCGCTGTGGAGAGACCGACTAACAAAGACAGAGCGAGAATCGACTTCTTCATACATAACCCTCAAGTGAAAATGGCTTTTTTATGTTGTGTATTGTGTTGTGTGTTTGCAGGCTCTTTCATGCAGGTCTTATGCCATCTTGACGACAACAGTAACATTCAACGTTAAATATGTTAATAAGACGTTGCATTATTGTCCTGAAGTTGAAGATAGCAGGTATAGCGGTTGAATCGCAGCGTTTCGATTGAATGGCAGAAACAAAATGTCGAGGATTTGATCGCGGTTGCAAAATTGCCCTGAAACAGGGCAACAGCGGAGTTATGCGCCCTGCCAGCGGGCAAAGAGATCTTCAGGAAGGGTTATCGCAAACTGGTCAAGAACACGATTAACCGTCTGATTTATCACATCATCAAGGGATTGCGGGCGATGATAAAACGCCGGAACGGGAGGCATAATCACCGCACCGATTTCTGCCGCCTGAGTCATTAAACGCAGATGGCCTAAGTGCAATGGTGTTTCACGCACGCAGAGCACCAACGGGCGACGCTCTTTCAGCACCACATCTGCCGCACGGGTCAGTAAGCCATCAGTATAGCTATGGACAATGCCGGAAAGGGTTTTGATTGAACAGGGTAAAATCACCATCCCCAGCGTCTGGAAAGAACCGGAAGAGATGCTGGCGGCAATATCGCGCGCATCGTGCGTGACATCGGCTAATGCCTGCACTTCGCGCAGAGAAAAATCCGTTTCGAGGGATAAGGTCTGGCGCGCTGCCTGGCTCATCACCAGATGCGTTTCGATATCTGTGACATCGCGCAGAACCTGTAATAAGCGCACGCCATAAATCGCGCCGCTGGCACCGCTGATGCCTACAATGAGTCGTTTCATAAATAGTTGCCCTGTCAGACTTGCAGGCAGACTTTGCAGGATTTCGGCGGGAGTTGCAAGTCAGGGTGCCAGACCGGCACCCTCAGCGAAGGCATCATCCTTCGTTATGCATTTCGAGATTTTCCACTTCGTTCTGACGTTGCACTGCTTTGGCGTCATCATTACGTAACGTATCGAGGAAATCGAGGTAGCCCTGATCAACATCTTTGGTGACGTAGACGCCGTTGAACACCGAGCATTCAAACTGCTGGATATCCGGATTTTCAGCGCGAACGGCGTCGATCAGATCGTTCAGATCCTGGAAAATCAACCCGTCAGCACCGATGATCTGGCGAATTTCATCAACTTCGCGACCGTGAGCGATCAGTTCCGTGGCGCTCGGCATATCAATACCATAAACGTTCGGGAAGCGAATTTCCGGTGCCGCAGAAGCGAGGTACACTTTCTTCGCTCCGGCTTCGCGTGCCATCTCGATAATCTGCTCAGAAGTGGTGCCACGGACGATGGAGTCGTCGACCAGCAGGACGTTTTTATCGCGGAACTCGGCGCGGTTGGCATTCAGTTTACGGCGCACGGACTTACGACGCAGCTGCTGGCCCGGCATGATAAAGGTGCGGCCAACATAGCGGTTTTTAACGAAGCCCTGGCGGTACGGTTTGCCCAGAATACGAGCAATTTCCAGCGCGATATCACACGAGGTTTCTGGGATCGGGATCACCACGTCGATATCCAGATCTTCCCATTCGCGGGCAATTTTCTCGCCCAGTTTCGTGCCCATATTCACACGCGCGCTGTAAACGGAAATTTTGTCGATAAACGAGTCCGGGCGGGCAAAGTATACATACTCAAACAGGCACGGATTGCTGACCGGATTGTCAGCACATTGACGGGTAAACAACTGCCCTTCTTCAGTGATGTAAATCGCTTCGCCCGGCGCGACGTCACGCAGGAAATCAAAGCCCAGCGTATCGAGCGCTACGCTTTCGGAAGCGACCATATATTCTGTACGGTTCTCGTCAATATCACGTTTTCCCAGTACCAGCGGACGAATCCCGTTTGGATCGCGGAAAGCAACCATACCGTGGCCGATAATCATCGCCACACAGGCATACGCGCCGCGGATTAAGCGGTTTGTGGCAGCAATGGCAGCGAAAATATTGTCGGCTTCCAGCGGGTAGTGGCGGAAGTTGTCCAGCTCGCTGGCGAAGATATTAAGCAGAATTTCCGAGTCGGAAGTGGTGTTGATGTGGCGGCGTTTTTCTTCAAACAGTTTTTTACGCAACTCGTGAGCGTTGGTCAGATTGCCGTTGTGGGCAAGCGTAATGCCATACGGGGAGTTAACGTAAAACGGCTGCGCTTCAGAGGCGCTGGAGCTGCCAGCCGTGGGGTAACGCACATGACCAATGCCCATATTGCCCTGCAAACGCTGCATATGGCGAGCTTCAAATACATCGCTCACCAGCCCGTTCGCTTTACGCAAACGGAAGCAGTTATTGGCATCTATGGTGATGATGCCGGCGGCATCCTGACCGCGATGCTGAAGCACCGTTAAGGCATCATAAATCGACTGGTTAACCGGCATAACACCGGCGATACCGACAATACCGCACATACGTCTTTTTCCTCGTTAAGCCACATCTCAGAGCACTTACGCTCTGGGCAAGAAACTTGACGAGCTTTGCAGATAATCAAAAAACCATCTGATGATAAAACTGAATTGCGGGATCAGCTGTGATTTGCTCCAGTCTTCGCTTTTCGACACCCCGGTAAAGGAGTCGAGAAAGAAGAGAATGGCAGCAACAATCAACACACCGCGCAACGCACCGAAACAGACGCCCAGCACCCGATCGGTGCCTGACAACCCCGTTTTCTCCACCAACTGGCCTATCACGAAGTTCACGATAGCACCAACGATCAGGGTAGCGATAAACAGTACCGCGATGGCAATCCCATTTCGAACCAGTTCGTCTTCAAAGCCCGTAAACCAGACTGACAGGTAAGTGTAGTAATGACTGGCAACAAAGAAAGCACAACCCCATGTCACCAGCGATAACGCTTCACGAACAAAGCCGCGGATCAGGCTAACCAGAGAGGAAAAAGCAATCACCGCGATTATGGCGTAATCAATCCAGACCATATGTGTCCCACGATTTTACGCCCTGTCATCCTGTTCGGGGCGCATTCTAACAGAAAAAGAAAACGTTTGCGTAGGGATTTCCTTCCCGCGCATCAATAAAAATGGCGCTGAAAAAATATTCAACGCCATCGACTTTTTATGCCTTTGCGGCATCGGGCAATGCGTGTCGGATGCGGCGTAAACGCCTTATCCGACCTACGGTTCTACCCCTGCGTAGGCCTGATAAGACGCGCCAGCGTCGCATCAGGCAAGACCGTATTAATTCGGCGTATAGCCCATTACCACGCCACTTAAGCCAGAAAGTTGCTTCAACTCACCCAGCGAACCTTTCAGCTTATCTTTCGAGGCATCCGGCCCAACCAGAATACGGGTAATTTTACCCTGCACTGGCGTGGATGGCGACGTATAAACCCGATAACCGGCACCGCGCAGCTTACCGACAATCTCATTCACTTTATCGGCATTTTTCAGCGCACCCAGTTGCACAACATAGGCTTTACCCGTCGGTGCAGCTTTTTCTTCCACGACCGGCTTCGGTTCTGGCTTCGGCGCAGGTGGTGCTTCAACCTTTGGTTTAGGCGGCTCCACCGGTTTCGGCTTCGGTGGGGCGACCGGTGCAGGTTCCGGTTCAAACTCGGTGTTATTGGCTGCAATAGTGGCCGGATCGAGCGACGGTGCTGCGGCATCACCTGCCCGCACCTCTTCCGCTGCGCCTTCCGGCGGCTGCGTCGGTAACGCCTGGGTGGCGGCTGGCATCATATCAGGCTCATCACGATCGCCCGCTTTCGGCACCAGCGGGATAGCCGCGAACTCATCCTGATAATGTTTTTTCTGCCCGTCCAGCAGCCCTGGAAGTACAATCACCCCCAGCGCCACCAGCACGATCGTGCCCACTAACCGATTCTGAAACTTACTTGCCACCGCTTCTCCTCGCGTCAATCACTTCCATGACATGTGCGACCGTGTGGAAAGAACCACACACCAGCACGGTGTCTTCCGCTTTAGCGTCCGCCATTGCGGCATCCCATGCCTGCGCAACGCTATCAAATGATTTGCCGTTACCCAAATGCTCAAGCAGTTGTTCTGCCGTGGCACCGCGCGGCCCTTCCAGTGGCGCACAATACCAGTCATCAACCACGCTTTTCAACCAGGCCAGAGTTCCGGCAATATCTTTATCATGTAGCATACCGATAACCGCCAGCACGCGCCCGTTTTTCGGTAGCGCTTTCATACGCCCGGTGAGATATTCCGCCGCATGTGGATTATGCGCGACATCAAAAATAACGCGTGGCGACTCGCTCACAATCTGGAAACGTCCCGGCAAAATTGCGCTGGCAATCCCGTCGCGAATGGCATTTTCACTGACTTCCAGCCCGCTGGCACGCAGTGCCGCCAGCGCTGTTGCGGCATTCGGTTGCGGGACAAGCGGCAACGGCAGATTTTCCAGCGTGCCGTGAGCATCGCTAAACGCCCAGTCATGATCGGTGACGGAATAGTTCCACTCAACGCCCCGACGTTGTAACAGTGCACCTTTTTCCTGCGCCACATCAGCAATGGTAGAAGGCATTTCCGGCTCACCGACAATTGCCGGTTTTTCGCTGCGGAAGATGCCTGCTTTCTCGCGACCAATACTTTCGCGATCTGGACCCAGCCAGTCGGTATGATCCAGCGCAATACTGGTTACTACCGCGACATCGGCGTCGACAATATTGGTTGCGTCCAGACGACCGCCCAGCCCTACTTCCAGAATCACCACGTCAAGTTGTGCCTGCTTGAACAGCCACAACGCCGACAGCGTACCGTACTCGAAATAGGTCAGGGAAATATCACCGCGTGCCGATTCAATCTCCGCAAAAGAGGCGGTGTGGGCCGATTCCGGCAATTCCTGGCCCTGCACACGTACGCGCTCGGTATAACGCACCAGATGAGGCGAACTGTAGACGCCCACTTTGTACCCTGCCGCCATCAGAATCGACTCCAGCGTACGGCAGGTGGTGCCTTTGCCATTCGTACCCGCAACGGTAAACACAAATGGCGCTGGTTTCAGGACGCCAAGACGCGCCGCGACCAGGCTCACGCGCTCAAGGCCGAGATCGATAGTTTTACTGTGCAGGTTTTCCAGATAAGAAAGCCACGAAGCCAGAGGCGACGCGGCTTGAGGAGTGCGTTTGATAATCATGGTATCCGCTGATTCGTTACGGTGAGAATAGCAAAAGGGCAGAGCCAGTGGCCCTGCCCTTATCAGTTATCAGGCCTCAGGTTCCTGATCCGGTACCGGGGGTACCACTACGCCTTCACGCGGCGCTTCAGGATTCGGCGCTGGCAGATTCATCAACTTCGCCAGAATGCTCGCCAGTTTCAGGCGCATTTCCGGACGACGGACGATCATGTCGATCGCGCCTTTCTCGATCAGGAATTCACTGCGCTGGAATCCAGGCGGCAGTTTTTCGCGAACGGTCTGTTCGATAACACGCGGACCGGCAAAGCCGATTAACGCTTTCGGTTCAGCGATGTTGAGATCGCCCAGCATGGCGAAACTTGCAGAAACACCGCCCATCGTCGGGTCGGTCAGCACGGAGATGTACGGCAAGCCGCGCTCCTGCATTTTTGCCAGTGCCGCAGAGGTTTTCGCCATCTGCATCAGCGACATCAGTGCTTCCTGCATACGTGCGCCACCAGAGGCGGAGAAGCAGATCAGCGGGCAGTTATCTTCCAGCGCCTGCTCAACGGCACGCACGAAACGTGCACCCACAACAGACCCCATTGAACCGCCCATAAAGGCGAACTCGAATGCCGCAGCGACAACCGGCATTCCATACAGAGTGCCTTTCATCACCACCAGCGCATCTTTTTCGCCGGTTTCTTTCTGCGCAGATGCCAGACGGTCTTTATACTTCTTGGAGTCACGAAACTTCAGCACATCTTTCGGCTCAAGCTCGCTACCCAGCTCCACAAGGCTTCCTTCATCTAACAGGCTATGCAGGCGATTACGCGCTGTCATACGCATGTGATGGTCACACTTCGGACAGACCTCAAGATTACGTTCCAGCTCAGCGCGGTATAAAACCTGACCGCAGCTATCACACTTAGTCCACACCCCTTCAGGAATGCTCGCCTTGCGGGTGGGAGTAATGTTGCTTTTAATTCGTTCAATCCAGCTCATTAGGGACCTTTCTGTCTGAACCTGGTTCGATGCCAGTTTTATCTTTGGGGACGCATAATGCCATTTTTGCCCCCAACAGACCATGAATGTTGCACATTAAAACATAACAGCCCGAAACTTTGGATAAAAAAGTGGTCGAACCGCGGAGTTACTTTTTATTTTGCGGCGCGTGCCGCAGCGCGTTTGTGACGGATTATTTCGATGACGCCCGGCAAAATAGAAACCACAATAATCCCGACGATCAGCAGCTTAAGGTTATCCTGAACCATCGGGATTGTACCGAAGAAATAGCCTGCGTAGGTAAAAAGCAGTACCCACAACAGTGCGCCGATCACGTTATAAGCGGCGAAATGACGGTACGACATGTGGCCCATTCCCGCAACAAACGGGGCGAACGTTCTGACGATCGGCACAAAACGGGCGAGAATAATCGTTTTGCCGCCATGTTTCTCATAAAACTGATGGGTTTTGTCGAGATAACTGCGACGGAAAATTTTCGAATTGGGATTACTGAACAACTTTTCACCGAACAACCGCCCGATAGTGTAATTGACCGCGTCACCCACAATCGCGGCGATCAGCATCAGCACCACCATCATATGGACGTTGAGATCGTTGGTTTCCAGTGATGCCAACGCTCCGGCAACAAACAGCAATGAATCACCCGGTAAAAACGGCGTTACCACCAGACCGGTTTCACAGAACAAAATTAAGAACAAAATGGCATAAACCCAGACGCCGTACTCCGCGACCAGCTCTGCCAGATGCACGTCAATGTGCAGGATAAAATCGATGAGGAAATAAATCAGGTCCATATTTGCCTATGCCTTGTACTCGTCATCTTTCAGGCTGTAACTACGTTGGCTACAGCCTGAAATGTTCCGAGCATTATTCTCGTTAGTCCGCCAGAAATAGCGGGCCCATTGGCGGTTTTGGAAGATCATACCGGTCAGGGTAATCCACCGCGACCAGATACAGCCCTTCCGCTTTTGCCGTTGCTGCCGCCAGCGTTCTGTCCTTTGCCGCCAGCAACTCTGCTATCCAGCTCTCCGGCTGGTTGTGGGCACCGACTTCCATCAGGCTGCCGACAATATTCCTGACCATATGATGTACAAAAGCATTCGCTTTAATATCTACCACCACATAAGGACCGTGACGCGTGACATTAATATGCATAACGTTGCGCCACGGGGTTCGGGACTGGCACCGCACCGCACGGAACGAGGTGAAATCATTCTCGCCCAGCAAGCATTGCGCAGCCCGATGCATCCGTTCAGCGTCCAGCGGTTCGTAAAAATGGGTTACCCCTTTACTCAGTACCGCCGGGCGCAGCCGATGATTGTAGATGATGTAGCGATAACGGCGAGCCGTGGCGCTAAATCGGGCATGAAAATCATCAGGTACAGCTTTAACCCAACGCACAGCGATGTCACCAGGTAAATTCGCATTTACGCCCAAGGTCCACGCCGCGTCTTTGCGCAGCGCGGTTGTTTCGAAATGCACAACCTGCCCGGTACCGTGTACCCCTGCGTCAGTACGCCCGGCGCAGAAGACGGTGATGGGTTCGTTCGCCACCTGGGAGAGCGCCTTTTCCAGCTTCTCCTGCACACTGCGGACTTCGTTCTGCCGTTGCCAGCCGTAATACTTACTGCCGTCGTACTCAATGCCCAGCGCAATTTTATAAACTGGCGGTTGTTGCTGGTCGGACATTAGTACAGATACTCCTGCACCAGTTTCTCGGCGATTTTTACTGCCATCAGCGCGCCGCCAAAGCGAACGTTATCGGCCACCGACCAGAACTGGACTTGCTCCGGCATACCGTAGTCATTACGCACGCAGCCAACAGAAAGATGCGGCGTACCCGAAGCATCACCTACCTGAGTTGGGAATTCGTTCTCTTCAGAGAGCACAATATCTTCGCCTTGAACAAACGCATCACGCGCTTCTTCTGCTGCCAGTGGACGCAGAGCTTCAAAGTTGACCATCTGGGCATGACCGTAGAATACCGGTGCCTGGACGACGCTAGCCGAAATCATCAGCCCTTCGTCCTGCAGGATTTTGCGTACTTCGTCAACGATACGACGTTCTTCACGCACGCTACCTTCGCTATCCGGCAGTAACGGCAGCATGTTGAACGCCAGCTGACGCCCGAAGAAATCTTCTTCGTCAATCGGAATGCCGTTGAGCAATTTCGCACTCTGCCCCGCTAACGCATCGACCGCTTTTTTGCCCTGGGCGGAGGCTGAAATCAGGCTGGTAACGCTGATACGTGATAAACCGCCCTGATCGATTAACGGTTTCAGTGCCGCCAGCAGCTGGCTGGTCAGACTGTCTGGTACGGCGATGACATTCCGGTTCCGGTAATCTGTCAGTACAAACGGGTTTACTTCCGGCACCACCAGCGGTACGTCGGGTTCGAGAGCAAACAATCCACTGCTGTCGATCACCAGGCAACCTGAGTTGGTCGCTTCTTCAACCCAGGCAGCGGTAGCTTCTTTGCCTGCGACAAAAAATGCCAGCTGCGCCTGCGTCCAGTCGAATTCAGCGGCATCCTGCACGGTGATTGTCTTACCACCAAAGCGCAGTTGTTCGCCTGCGCTTTCGTTACGTGCCAGTGCATAAATTTCCCCAACCGGGAACTGACGTTCAGCCAGCGTTTCAAGCAGGGCTTCGCCCACAGCGCCAGTTGCGCCCAGGACGGCAATGTTCCAGCCTTCAGACATGGTGGTTTACTCCAGAAATAGCAAAGCTCCCTGCCAATGTTACAGCAGAGAGCATGAAGAAGAGATTAACGTGCCGGATGATGAACGGCGTTAAAACCCAGTTTACACAGCAATGATGCCGCACTGGCGTCATCACAAATTACATACAGAGATGACCATTCACGGCGCTCAAGATAGTTTTTGCGCAGTTTATCGAACTCACCCGGTATCCCGGCGACTTTACGCAGCGGTGCGTCATCGCGGCGCACATCATACACCAAATGCACCAGCCTTTTCAGCGTCGGTTGATCGAGCGGGCCATGCAGCGTAATGCGACCAAACTCTGGCGCAGGCAGTAATGTATCCAGCGCAACGTGCTGTTCATGCCCAATAAACTTGCTATAAGCTTCAAACACTTGCGTAGTACCGCGTGCTTTACCTTCCAGGGTATAGCCTGCGATATGCGGCGTGCCGATATCCACTTTTTTCAGCAGCTCGACGTTGAGTTCCGGTTCGCCTTCCCAGACATCCAGCACTACGCTTAACTTCTGGCCTTCATTCAGGCAGGTCAGCAACGCAGTATTATCGACGACTGCGCCACGGCAGGCGTTAATCAGAATCGCTCCGGGCTTCAGGCTACGGATCAGTTTTTCATCCGCCAGATGTAGCGTTTTGTACGGACCATCTTTAAAGAGTGGCGTATGGAAAGTCAGAATATCCGCGCGCTGGACTAACTCATCCAGCGAGCGGAAATCACCCTCATCCCCACGGTCGGCGCGAGGCGGATCGCAAAGTAAGGTTTTAATCCCTAACGCTTCCAGTCGCGCCTGCAATCGACGTCCAACGTTACCAACGCCCACGATCCCCACCGTACGGTCGTACAGTGAAAATCCATCGCGTTCGGCAAGCATCAGCAGGGAGGAGAAAACATATTCCACCACCGCAATCGCATTACAGCCAGGTGCAGCGGAAAAACCAATTCCCGCCTGCTTCAACCATGCTTCATCGACATGGTCGGTCCCCGCAGTGGCAGTGCCAACAAATTTAATGGGTTTTCCTGCCAGCAAAGATTCATTCACTTTCGTGACCGAACGCACCATCAGCGCATCCGCGTCTGCCAGTTGAGCGACGGGGATTGGACGCCCGGGAACCGCGGTCACCTCACCCAAACGGCTAAATAAGTCGCGGGCATAAGGCATATTTTCATCAACAAGGATTTTCACGTTTGTGTTACCTGTATGAGACGAGAGTTAACCGGACAAGTGTGCCATAATCTCGCGGCCAGGCATACTTGCGAAGATTTCAGGTATAAGGATACGTAATGATACAACCTATTTCCGGCCCTCCTCCTGGGCAACCACCAGGTCAGGGAGATAATCTGCCGTCTGGCACGGGCAATCAGCCTTTATCCAGTCAGCAACGTACTTCGCTGGAAAGCTTAATGACGAAAGTGACCTCACTGACGCAACAGCAAAGAGCAGAACTGTGGGCGGGTATCAGGCACGATATTGGTCTGTCGGGAGATTCACCGCTGCTTTCGCGTCACTTCCCTGCCGCTGAGCATAATCTGGCGCAACGTCTGCTGGCCGCGCAAAAAAGCCATTCTGCCCGCCAGCTTTTAGCGCAATTAGGGGAGTATTTACGTCTGGGGAATAATCGTCAGGCGGTCACGGATTATATCCGTCATAACTTTGGTCAGACGCCGCTGAATCAGCTCTCACCGGAGCAATTAAAAACCATTCTCACCCTGTTGCAGGAAGGGAAGATGGTTATTCCGCAACCACAGCAGCGCGAGGCGACCGACCGTCCTTTATTACCGGCGGAGCACAATGCGCTAAAACAGCTGGTGACCAAACTTGCGGCGGCAACGGGGGAACCCAGCAAACAGATCTGGCAATCGATGCTGGAACTTTCCGGGGTGAAAGATGGCGAGTTAATTCCAGCGAAACTGTTTAACCATCTGGTGACCTGGCTACAGGCGCGTCAGACGCTAAGCCAGCAAAATACGCCGACGCTGGAATCACTACAGATGACGCTAAAACAACCTTTAGATGCCAGTGAACTGGCGGCGTTATCGGCATATATCCAGCAAAAATATGGTCTTTCTGCGCAATCATCGCTTTCTTCTGCCCAGGCCGAGGATATTCTTAATCAGCTTTATCAACGGCGGGTTAAAGGGATTGATCCGCGTGTTATGCAACCGCTGCTTAATCCTTTTCCACCGATGATGGACACGTTGCAAAATATGGCAACGCGTCCCGCGCTGTGGATACTGTTAGTCGCGATTATCCTGATGCTGGTCTGGCTGGTTCGTTAACCCCGACGAAATGACAGTATCGTGACAATAATACCCAGCACCGCAGAGATCGCCCCGGCAAGAAATACCGAAGAGTAACCAAACGTGGTCGCCAGCATTCCCGCCAGCGGCCCGGAGACGCCGAGGGCGATATCCTGAAACGCGGCGTAACCGCCCAGTGCGGTGCCGCGAACTTGTGAGGGGACGCGTTTAACCACCTCCACGCCCAGCGCAGGAAAGATAAGCGAACATCCGGCTCCGGTTAACGCCGCGCCCGCTAATGCGACCCATGCACCTGGGGCTTGCCAGAGCAGCAACAAGCCCACCGTTTCTACAAGCAGAGAGACAATCGCCACTTTCACGCCGCCAAAACGGTCCGGCATCCAGCCAAACATGACGCGCATCACGACAAATGCGCCGCCAAACGCGGTAAGAGTAAAGCCCGCCATCGCCCATCCTTTGCTGGCAAAGTAGAGCGAAACGAAAGTCCCGATAACAGCAAAACCAACGCCTTGTAGTGCCAGACCTAACCCTGGTTTCCAGATAAGCCCGACAACGCTCCACAGCGATGGACGTTCTCCCGCCAGGGCCGGTACTTTGCGCACTGTGCCGTTACAGGCCCACGCCAGTACGGGTAATACCATTGTGGTGATCGCCAGTGCGGCAAAACCGTAATGGCTATGAATCAACAGGCCAAGCGGAGCACCAACAGCGAGGGCACCGTAAATCGCCATTCCGTTCCATGACATCACTTTGCCAGAGTGTTTTGGCCCTACGATGCCTAGTCCCCAGGTCAGAGCGCCTGTCAGTAACTGGCTTTCACCAAAGCCAAGAATCAAACGCCCGACGACCAACAGAGCAAATTTGAACGGTGCGGAGACAGGCAAAATCGCCGCCAGCAGCAACGCGCCGCCAGCCAGACCACAAGCTAACATTCCCTGAAGCGCCGAACGTTTTGCACCATATTGATCGGCCAGTCGCCCGGCGTAACCACGCGTCAGCACCGTAGCCAGAAACTGAATCCCGACGGCAATGCCGACCATGGTATTGCCATAGCCCAGTTCATGATGAACAAACAGCGGGATAACCGGCAACGGCAACCCTACGGTCATGTAGGTGAGAAAAACCGCAAAAGCGATGCGGAAGAGCGAAAAATTGGCAGAAGATCGTGTTTCGGTTTGGCTTACAGCAGTCATGCATTACTCCAGAATGCAGCGCAAGGCGAGGAGTATCCCCGTCTCATCTCTCTGGTTTCAGGGTTACGGTGCGTTGGCAGGATTTAACGCGTACGTCTTTTCAGAAGGAAATCGACAAAGCGGGAAGTTTGCCTGGAACTGGCGGCGATTGTCAATGATGTGAAAAAGGGAACCATCAGGTTCCCTTTTGCGTTAGTGCCGGAGGCCGCATTGGCGCGTAACGTCGGATGCGACGCTGGCGCGTCTACTCCGACCTACTGCGAATTAATCTTTCAGCTTGCGCATTACCAGCGTGGCGTTGGTGCCGCCGAAGCCGAAGCTGTTAGACATAACGGTGGTCAGTTCGCGATCGGTCGTTTCGGTCACGATGTTCAGACCCGCAGCCTGCTCGTCCAGCTCTTCAATGTTGATGCTCGGGGCGATAAAGCCGTGTTCCAGCATCAGCAGAGAGTAGATAGCTTCCTGTACGCCAGCAGCGCCCAGAGAGTGACCGGTCATGGCTTTGGTTGCAGAAATCGCCGGGCTCTTATCGCCGAACACTTCACGGATAGCTGCCAGCTCTTTCACGTCGCCAACCGGAGTCGAAGTACCGTGGGAGTTCAGGTAATCGATTGGGGTATCAACGCCATGCATCGCCATCTTCATGCAGCGTACTGCGCCTTCGCCAGACGGAGCAACCATGTCTGCACCATCAGAGGTTGCGCCGTAGCCAACGATTTCAGCATAGATGTGAGCACCACGCGCCAGCGCGTGTTCCAGCTCTTCAACCACTACCATACCGCCGCCGCCAGCGATAACGAAACCGTCACGGTGAGCGTCGTAAGTACGGGAGGCTTTTTCCGGGGTGTCGTTGTATTTAGTAGACAGCGCACCCATTGCGTCGAATTCGCAAGCCATTTCCCAGCACAGCTCTTCGCCGCCGCCAGCAAACACGATGTCCTGTTTGCCCAGTTGGATCTGCTCTACTGCGTTACCGATACAGTGTGCGGAAGTCGCACACGCGGAGCTGATGGAGTAGTTAACGCCATGAATTTTAAACGGGGTGGCGAGGCAGGCAGAAACGCCGGATGCCATCGCTTTGGTGACCACATACGGGCCAACCGCTTTCAGGCCGCGCGGGCCGCGCATTGCGTCAGCGCCGAACACCTGGAAACGCGGGGAGCCGCCGCCGGAACCTGCAATCAGGCCAACGCGCGGGTTATTCTGGTAAGCTTCCGGAGAGAGGCCCGCATCAGCGATTGCCTGCTCCATAGAAAGGAATGCATAAATGGATGCGTCGCTCATAAAGCGCACAACTTTGCGGTCAATGAGGCCAGTGGTATCCAGTTTTACGTTGCCCCAGACGTGGCTACGCATGCCGGAATCCTTCAGCTCCTGAGAGAAAGTGATCCCTGAACGTCCTTCACGCAGAGATGCCAGGACTTCCTGCTGGTTATTACCGATGCTGGAAACAATGCCCAGGCCAGTAATCACTGCACGTTTCATTCAATACCTCTGTAAGTCGCACATAGAGTAAGTTTCGAATGCACAATAGCGTACACTTGTACGCCGAACAAGTCCGATCAGCCATTTAATAGAGAAATTTGCGCAGCCTTACACACATCGCTAAGATCGAGCCACCGCCTGTAAGACGAGTAACTTACGTGAAACACTACTCCATACAACCTGCCAACCTCGAATTTAATGCTGAGGGTACACCTGTTTCCCGAGATTTTGACGATGTCTATTTTTCCAACGATAACGGGCTGGAAGAGACGCGTTATGTTTTTCTGGGAGGCAACCAATTAGAGGTACGCTTTCCTGAGCATCCACATCCTCTGTTTGTGGTAGCAGAGAGCGGCTTCGGCACCGGATTAAACTTCCTGACGCTATGGCAGGCATTTGATCAGTTTCGCGAAGCGCATCCGCAAGCGCAATTACAACGCTTACATTTCATTAGTTTTGAGAAATTTCCCCTCACCCGTGCGGATTTAGCCTTAGCGCATCAACACTGGCCGGAACTGGCTCCGTGGGCAGAACAACTTCAGGCGCAGTGGCCAATGCCCTTGCCCGGTTGCCATCGTTTATTGCTCGATGAAGGCCGCGTGACGCTGGATTTATGGTTTGGCGATATTAACGAACTGACCAGCCAACTGGACGATTCGCTAAATCAAAAAGTAGATGCCTGGTTTCTGGACGGCTTTGCGCCAGCGAAAAACCCGGATATGTGGACGCAAAATCTGTTTAACGCCATGGCAAGGTTGGCGCGTCCGGGCGGCACGCTGGCGACATTTACGTCTGCCGGTTTTGTCCGCCGCGGTTTGCAGGACGCCGGATTCACGATGCAAAAACGTAAGGGCTTTGGGCGCAAACGGGAAATGCTTTGCGGGGTGATGGAACAGACATTACCGCTCCCCTGCTCCGCGCCGTGGTTTAACCGCACGGGCAGCAGCAAACGGGAAGCGGCGATTATCGGCGGTGGTATTGCCAGCGCGTTGTTGTCGCTGGCGCTATTACGGCGCGGCTGGCAGGTAACGCTTTATTGCGCGGATGAGGCCCCCGCACTGGGTGCTTCCGGCAATCGCCAGGGGGCGCTGTATCCGTTATTAAGCAAACACGATGAGGCGCTAAACCGCTTTTTCTCTAATGCGTTTACTTTTGCTCGTCGGTTTTACGACCAATTACCCGTTAAATTTGATCATGACTGGTGCGGCGTCACGCAGTTAGGCTGGGATGAGAAAAGCCAGCATAAAATCGCACAGATGTTGTCAATGGATTTACCCGCAGAACTGGCTGTAGCCGTTGAGGCAAATGCGGTTGAACAAATTACGGGCGTTGCGACAAATTGCAGCGGCATTACTTATCCGCAAGGTGGTTGGCTGTGCCCAGCAGAACTGACCCGTAATGTGCTGGAACTGGCGCAACAGCAGGGTTTGCAGATTTATTATCAATATCAGTTACAGAATTTATCCCGTAAGGATGACTGTTGGTTGTTGAATTTTGCAGGAGATCAGCAAGCAACACACAGCGTAGTGGTACTGGCGAACGGGCATCAAATCAGCCGATTCAGCCAAACGTCGACTCTCCCGGTGTATTCGGTTGCCGGGCAGGTCAGCCATATTCCGACAACGCCGGAATTGGCAGAGCTGAAGCAGGTGCTGTGCTATGACGGTTATCTCACGCCACAAAATCCGGCGAATCAACATCATTGTATTGGTGCCAGTTATCATCGCGGCAGCGAAGATACGGCGTACAGTGAGGACGATCAGCAGCAGAATCGCCAGCGGTTGATTGATTGTTTCCCGCAGGCACAGTGGGCAAAAGAGGTTGATGTCAGTGATAAAGAGGCGCGCTGCGGTGTGCGTTGTGCCACCCGCGATCATCTGCCAATGGTAGGCAATGTTCCCGATTATGAGGCAACACTCGTGGAATATGCGTCGTTGGCGGAGCAGAAAGATGAGGCGGTAAGCGCGCCGGTTTTTGACGATCTCTTTATGTTTGCGGCTTTAGGTTCTCGCGGTTTGTGTTCTGCCCCGCTGTGTGCCGAGATTCTGGCGGCGCAGATGAGCGACGAACCGATTCCGATGGATGCCAGTACGCTGGCGGCGTTAAACCCGAATCGGTTATGGGTGCGGAAATTGTTGAAGGGTAAAGCGGTTAAGGCGGGGTAATCTGCTCTCGCAGTGTTTGCCGGATGCGGCGTGAACGCCTTATCCGACCTACGTGTGACGTGTAGGCCTGATAAGACGCGATAAGCGTCGCATCAGGCATGCTGCTCCAGACGCCGCAACTTACTGCTGTGACGCCTGCTGAAACAGGTTTTCCCACATATCGGTCACCAGCGCCTGGTCACGCGGCGACAATTCACCAGCACCAATGGCTTTTTCCAGACTCTGGCTAACGGTCGTATGCACCGCCTGAGCGGAGTGGTCATCACCACTTTCCAGTTCTGCGATGGCTAATGTCAGGTGGCCACGCAAATACCCACTGGCAAACAACTCATCATCACTGGCATGGTCAACCATACCGTCGATTAATGCCAGAATGCGTGATTCAAACTCCGCGATCATCTTCTTTCCTCATTGTAAAACGTGGCGCTGGCTTCAGTTGAGCGCTTCCGGCCACGGGAACTGTTCCGCCGTAAGTTCCGGCGTGTGATAATAATTTTGTAGTGCTTTAATGAAGCGTGCCGGACGTTCCGGAATGCCATTTGTCAGATAATCCATCACCTGCGCATGTACTCGCCGTTGAAACACCACACGATCCGGTTCGAAATCCCCTTCCAGATTGTCGCAACTGACGTTAAACGGATATCCCGCCGCCACACAGAACAACCAGTCGAGCGCCTGCGGCTTCACTTCAACATCTTCAAACTGGCTTTGCGTTTGGGCATCGCGTCCGTCCGGGCAATACCAGTAGCCGAAATCAACCAGCTCACGGCGCGCTTTCCCGGCAATACACCAGTGCGAAATCTCATGAATTGCGCTGGCATAAAAGCCATGAGCAAAGACGATTCGGTTATACGGTACTTCCGCATCAGCAGGAAGATAGATCGGTTCGTCGTCGCCTTTAATCAGACGGGTATTAAAATCATCGGCAAAGCAGCTATTAAAAATTTCAATCAACTGCTCGTAGTGGTGTGTACTGTTCATTAGTTCATCCCCAACCAGTGGAGGATCTCCTGTCCGTGGCTGTCGTAAAGTAATTTGGCACTCATCACCGCCGAGACGATAACAATCATCGGGCGGATCAGCTTTTGTCCTTTGCTCAACACCAGTCGTGAACCCATGCGCGCGCCGAGGAACTGCCCCACCAGCATGACAAAGCCCGTCGCCCAAATCACTTTGCCGCCGAGAATAAACAGCAGTAAACCGCCGATGTTTGACGTTGCGTTGAGTAATTTGGCGTGAGCCGTGGCTTTGGCGAGGTTAAATCCGCACAGCGTAACGAAGGCCAGCGCGTAAAACGACCCGGCAGCCGGGCCAAAGAATCCATCATAAAAACCGACGCAGCCACCGGCTATTAACGCGAAGGGTAAACCGTACATCCGGCGCTGGCGGTCTTCTTCACCTAGCTTTGGCATCAGCAAGAAATAGAGGCCGATACAAATTACCAGAATGGGCAAAATCTGCCGTAAGACATCAGCCTGAACGTATTGCACCAGCAGTGCGCCGCTCATTGAGCCGACAAAGGTCATGGCGATATTGAGTTTCTGATCGCTTAAACTAACCACTTTGCGGCGAATAAAGTAGATAGTAGCGGAAATAGAGCCGCCGCAGGCTTGCAGTTTATTGGTTGCCAGCGCATTAGCGGGAGACATCCCCGCTGCCATCAATGCCGGAATGGTGAGTAACCCACCGCCACCGGCAATCGAGTCGATAAATCCCGCCAGCATGGCGACAAAAAAGAGAACTCCCAGCAACAGCGGGGAAACCATAAACAGGCTATTAAACGTTTCCATTAGATCACGTGCTCATCCAGTAGCGCCTGGCAGGAAGGCGGCAACGGAGGCGGTGTCTTCTTCTCAGGCTTTGTTGTTCCCGGTTTTGGAGGTTCAAACCAGCTTTGCAGTTCTGCCCCGCAACCATCGCCTGATGGCGGTAAAGGTTGATCTTCACACTCCAGACTATCGGCAGGGCAACGTAATCGTACATGCATATGCGCGCGATGCTGGAACCAGGGTCGCACTTTGCGCAACCAGTCGCGATCGGTGCCCGCATCAAGGCAAAGTTGTTGTTTAATCGCCGGATTAACAAAAATGCGCGTGACGTCTTTGTCCTGGGCGGCGAGTTTGATCAAGCTGAAAATTTCTGGCTTCCACAGCGTGGAGACAACGTGTTTACCGTCGCGGGAAACTAAGTCCAGTGCTTGCGGGCGCAAGAGCTGCGCGGAGGTCCAGCGAGTTTTCGGCAGTTGCAGAAAGATATCGACATCCAGTCCGGTCTGGTGGCTGGCATGACCGCCGTTGAAACGCCCACCAGCGGGCATCCCCATATCGCCAATCAGCACCGTACCCATGCCCAGATTGCTCACCTGGCTACTCAGACGCTGGATAAACATCACCAGATCCGGGTGACCGAAATAGCGACGCTGATCGGTACGCATGACCTGATAATGTTCGGACTGTATCGGCAGCGTGTCAGCGCCGACAATACAGCCATTAGAAAAACTGCCTATCGATTGTGCGCTACCCGGCACAGGTTGGGTTATTTTTTGCCACGGCGTCGCTGCCAGGCTGGCGCTACTGGCAAGCAGAGCCAGCAGCGCAATCGCGGTTTTATTCATTTTTTACCAGCGTGGAATATCAGTCTTCACATCGGCATTTTGCGCCCGTTGCCGTAACAGGTGATCCATTAAAACGATCGCCAGCATCGCTTCTGCGATCGGCACTGCGCGGATCCCGACACAGGGATCGTGACGGCCTTTGGTGATCATCTCAACTTCTTCGCCAAAGCGGTTAATGGTACGACCCGGCACGGTAATGCTGGAGGTCGGTTTCAGCGCCATATGGGCAATGATTTGCTGCCCGCTGCTGATACCGCCGAGAATGCCGCCCGCATGGTTGCTCTGGAAACCGTCTTTGGTGATTTCATCGCGGTTCTGGCTGCCGCGCAGCGCCACCACGTCAAAGCCGTCGCCAATTTCCACGCCTTTCACCGCGTTGATGCTCATCAGCGCATGGGCGATGTCAGCATCCAGGCGGTCAAAGACCGGCTCGCCAAGTCCGGCAGGAACGCCACTGGCAACAACGGTGACTTTAGCGCCGATGGAGTCGCCCTCTTTTTTCAGCGCACGCATCAACTCGTCTAACGCGTCGATTTTGTCGGGGTCCGGGCAAAAAAACGGATTTTGCTCGACCTGCGACCAGTCTTTGATATCCAGCGGAATGTCGCCCATCTGGGTCAGGCAGCCACGGATTTCAATACCAAATTTCTCGGCGAGATATTTTTTGGCAATAGCTCCTGCCGCCACGCGCATGGCGGTTTCGCGGGCGGAAGAACGTCCACCGCCGCGATAATCGCGCAGACCGTATTTTTGTTCGTAGGTGTAATCGGCATGGCCTGGACGGAAAACGTCCTTAATCGCACTGTAATCCTGAGAGCGCTGGTCAGTGTTTTCGATCAACAAGCCAATGCTGGTGCCGGTAGTAACGCCTTCAAAAACACCGGAGAGAATTTTGACCTGATCCGGCTCGCGGCGCTGGGTGGTATAGCGCGATGTCCCAGGGCGACGACGGTCGAGGTCATGTTGCAGGTCCGCTTCCGTCAGCGGAATGCCTGGCGGAACACCATCGACGATGCAGCCGAGCGCCAGCCCGTGCGATTCGCCGAAGGTGGTTACGCGAAAGAGTTGTCCAATTGTGTTTCCAGCCATCACGGCTCCGTTATTGTTGTGTTTGCGTGTTTACTTAATCTTTATAAATCGCGAAATGTTCTCGTGCGGCAATAAGCTGCTCTTTGGTGAGCATAAACACACCATCGCCGCCGTTATCAAACTCCAGCCAGGTGAACGGAACATCCGGATATTGTTCCATAAGATGTACCATGCTGTTGCCGACTTCACAAATCAACACGCCATCATCAGCAAGGTAATCTGCCGCGTTACCGAGAATGCGACGCGTCAGTTTCAGGCCGTCAGTGCCAGATGCCAGGCCCAGTTCCGGCTCGTGGCGGTATTCGTTTGGCAGGTCGGACATATCTTCCGCATCGACATACGGCGGGTTAGTGACAATCAGGTCGTACTGCACTTTCGGCAAGTCGCGGAACAGATCGGAACGAATCGGAATGACGTTGTGGATCAGACCGTGTTCTTCGATGTTCTGTTCAGCAACCGCCAGCGCGTCTGGAGAGATATCCACCGCGTCGACTTCTGCATCCGGGAAGGCATAAGCACAGGCAATGGCGATGCAGCCGCTACCAGTACACATATCTAAAATATGCTGCGGTTGCTTGCTGATAAGTCCGGCAAATTTATTGTTGATCAGTTCACCAATCGGCGAGCGCGGCACCAGCACGCGTTCATCGACGTAAAATTCATGGCCGCAGAACCACGCTTTGTTGGTCAGGTAAGCCACCGGAATGCGTTCATTGACGCGGCGGATCACGCGTTCAACAATACGGTGTTTTTCGCTGGAGGTCAGACGCGCGGTGCGCATATCTTCCGGAATATCCAGCGGCAGGTAGAGCGAAGGCAACACCAGCTGTACGGCTTCATCCCACGGGTTATCGGTACCGTGACCGTACCAGATATTTGCCGCGCTGAAGCGGCTCACCGACCAGCGCAACATGTCCTGAATGGTTTGCAGCTCATTTACTGCTTCATCAACGAAAATTTTATCCACGTATTCCTCCAGGGCATGATCGCAATAATTTCGGCGGCTAGTTTGCCATGAAGATGACGATAAATCAGCATTCACGCGCGGTGAGTGAGGAAAAATACGTTTAAAACGATCGATTGCGCTACGAGTCGGGTAAACTGTAGGAAAATTAGAAATAGAGACAGATAAATGAAAAAGAAAACAACACTTAGCGAGGAGGACCAGGCTCTGTTTCGCCAGTTGATGGCGGGGACTCGCAAGATTAAGCAGGACACGATTGTCCACCGACCGCAGCGTAAAAAAATCAGCGAAGTGCCGGTGAAACGCTTGATCCAGGAGCAGGCTGATGCCAGCCATTATTTCTCCGATGAGTTTCAGCCGTTATTAAATACCGAAGGTCCGGTGAAATATGTTCGCCCGGATGTCAGCCATTTTGAGGCGAAGAAACTGCGCCGTGGCGATTATTCGCCGGAGTTGTTTTTGGATTTACACGGTCTGACGCAGCTGCAGGCCAAGCAGGAACTGGGGGCGTTGATTGCCGCCTGCCGCCGTGAACATGTGTTTTGCGCCTGCGTGATGCATGGGCACGGGAAGCATATTTTGAAGCAACAAACACCGCTGTGGCTGGCACAACATCCGCATGTGATGGCCTTTCATCAGGCACCAAAAGAGTATGGCGGTGATGCGGCGTTGTTGGTGTTGATTGAAGTCGAAGAGTGGCTGCCGCCGGAGTTGCCCTGAGGAGTTGAGCGCGTTGCGCCAGGTACGGGTAATGGCAGGGGCGAATGCCCCTGCCTGGTGTATCTAAGGGCTACAACTCATTCAGTATGTACTGGAACCGGCAAGTAGAATCGATTGGCTGCATACTGCTGGTATCAACACGCACGACCATATCGTGTAACTGTTTGTCCGTTATAGGGTGTCGATTTGGCGTGACCGAGACTTCCGCCTTGTCACATCCCGACGCGGTAAAAGTTATCATCTGTGCAACCCAGCGGCAGTAACCACCTGTTTCATTCATCTGCGTACTGTCGCACAACTTCCCATCTTTCATCAAATACGTTGAAAGCGTTTTCTCAACCACACCGCCCGTCGACTGCAGGGTGAGCAGTTTTGACTTACTGACATAATTCTCATTCCATGAAACGTCATAAGGTTGAACAGAAACGGATGGACAAATCGTGTCGTGACTATCAGGCCCCTGATACGTCACGCCCCCTGGAGAGGCTTCAGAGTCATTCATAATAACCAACCATGGACAAGAAAAGTAAGATTCAATCTCTGCAGAGACAATAACCTCAAATGTATAATACCCGCAGTTCCACCCAGACGGTAATCCAGGACAACTTGCTTTGTTGATATTTTGATGGTAGCCAATCAGCTTAACCGAAGGGGCAGGAGGAGGACCACTCCAGCTCACATTTTGCAATATTTCCCCAGTCATGAGCCATTGACTACTTTTATATTCACCAACGTACACTGCGGATGGCATCATTATTTTTAAATTAAAAGTCGCAATATTACGCGAATCACCGTTGTAACCGTAGTAAACGTCAACGCTATGCCCGGCAGCCATAGCTTCTGTAGTAGCAATAAGCATGACCAGAGCGAACAACCATCGTAGTATTTTCATTTTAAATATACTCAAATGTCGCAGTTAAAGAGGCGGTAAATTCACCGATCGTCACATCACGGCCGCTTTTCGCCTGTAGCCAGGCTCTGAAATTGATATCGTTATTGCCATTGGTTAGCGCAAAGGTCGCCCCATTTGTATTGTTGATGGCAACCTGCATTCCGTCGGTTTTTTCCATGCCAATTCCCACTCCCTGAGCGGTTGATGACGTATCCAGTGCCAGAAAACCGGGTTGTTCGCTGTCTTCTACCCCCGTGAGCGTGACTTTTACGTTGTATCCCGCCGGCCCTTTGCAATCTTTCAGCTTAAAGACTACGGGTACACGAGCGGACTGGCCTGCAACGTTCAAATCCTGACGACTGACCGTGGGAAAGCGCACCTCTGCCAGATATTGGCCATCCACCACCAGCGCACAGGATTTACTTAATAAATTACCGGAGAAATGCAGATTATTATCTGCCGCGAATAACGTGCTACTCATTGCCAATATCAGCCCCGCTAACAGGACGTAACCACCGGACTGAATCATTGATTTATTCATTGATAATCCACCCGTAATGTTGCGTAAGCCGAAAAATTCGTATCGCTTAACACAGCATCACTCGCTTTTACCGGTACGGCCTCCAGCTTCGGCTTTTGCGTAAAATCAGTGGCGTTGATAGCAAGCGGAGTATTGAGTTTAAAACGCTGACCATCGTGCTGAAGCTCGATACCAAAACCGGGTACATCAGTTTCAATTGCTGCATCATTAAAACTGGTTTGTGTACCAGTCCAGGTGAGGGTCATCTCCCAATCTGGATGACGGGTCGTCGAGTCACAAGTGAGTTCATATGGCACCTCTTTACGACCATAGTTGCCGTTGATGTCGTCGATAATGAGATCGCGAAATTCGACTTCAATGGTTTTACCACCGCTGATGCTACAGGTTGGCGGTGACAATAATGTCCCGTGAAAGGTGATGTCTTCATCAGCAGCATGAGCTATGGCGCTACTGACACAAAGCAGGGTTAAGAAAGTCTTTCTCATTGATAGTCCACCACCATGGTCAAACTGGCGTTAAACTCGCCCGCAGCAAGTTGCGCCCCGCTTGCCTTCACAGGTACAGCCTTCAACTGTGGCTGGTTATTGATATTAAATGGCGTCCAGCTATTTTCACCGACGGCAAACAATGAGTTATCGGCGCTATTTTCTATCCGAATGCCCAGCCCGGTGATATTGGTACTGAGTACCGTTTCGCCGTTAATCGTTGAGGTATTGCCCTTAAGTTGCATCCGCAAGTCGTTAGCAAGACTGTTTGTGCAGTTCAACGTGTATTTCGCATCTTGCCGATAATTGGTGCCATCAACGTTATCAGCAATCATATTGCCGAACTCTACCTGGCTGCCCTTGATTGAACAGGGTGGCGGAGCATCGACCAACACGCGCAGAATTAAATCCACGGGTTTACTACCAGCCATAGCAGATAAACTACAGACACTGCATACCAGCAGCCCTGCGCCCACTACAAACTTTTGACTCATAACTCCCCCCGTCATCAGCCTTTGCGGCTCTGCTCTTCATCCACCTGGCAGCTGTTGCCATTGCACTGGAAGAACAGCGGCATCCGTGCGCCAAAGTCGTTGACGTAAGTCAGCACCGGTACGCTATCCATTTTCACATTCAGCGGTACCGTGGTTTTCGGCTCAATGACCAGAGGCGAGAACCCTGCAGCTGGATTACCGTTTTTCTGCGCACTGGCGTTGCTGATAATCACGTAGTACGGCGTTGGGTTATTGACGGTGAATGCCTGACCGCTGCGGGTGAGCGTCACCTTGTGCTGCCACGGACTTTTCATACTGACCTTTTCCAGCGCCTTTGGTCGCCAGAACAACTTGATACGCGTTTGCAGCGCGATTTGCAGGGTATTGGGTTTGTTTGATTTTGGCGGGATCTCGCGCACGTTAAAGTAGAACATGCTTTCACGATCGGCTGGCAATTTGTTGATATCCGGCATTCCCTGCACTTTTACCTGCCCGTTCATCATTGAATCGATGCGTTGCACTGGCGGCAGCACAGTTAACGGCGAGGTGATCTTGTTACCCTTTTCATCTTCAATCCAGCTTTGAGCCAGATAAGGGAGTTTCGGATCGTTATTACGCAGCGTCACGCTGATTGATTTGTCGCTTTCATTAAATATCAAACGGGTACGATCTGGCGTTACAGACGCCAGGGCAGACAAACTGGTAGCGCTAAGCAGTAACGCCAGCGTCATAGCACCCAATTTGGCAGAGCAAAGTAAATCAGACATGGATCATTCCTTAATCACGTTATTGGTTAGCTGAAACAGAAACAGGGGGATCGGTGGGTGTCACCTGTTGCGTCTGCTCCTGAATGACAGGCTTTATGTCATCAGGAACAACCGGCGCGACGTTGCCTTTATGCTGGCATGGCAGTAACAAGCCGTTAAACAGATCGGCAGGCAGCGGGTCCGGCAGGTTGATATCGCAATGCGCAACACCACTCCAGAACACACTCATATGTTCGCCAGGTTTCACCCCAGCCAGATAGACACTACCGTCATCATCGACAAGGCCCACTGTCTGCTCGTTATCATTTTTTACTTCTGCGCCAAACGGTGGATGGCTGCCATCTTGTAAACGCAGCACCGCCATCGCTTTTTGACCACTGATGACGGCAAATTTGCGGTAGCCAATGGCTCCTTCAGTTAGCGTGGCTTGCACCACCGACTGGGTTGCTTCGGCGTTTTCCGGCAATTTGTTGAGGTCGATATACGCCTGATTGCGATAATAATTGTTAACGTCAGAAACGACGGCTTTACCAAACATATTGGTATAAACAGCAGCCCCGTTACCTTCCACCGGAACATCGGCAACGCCATCGGCATCAATCAGCAGGCGTGTCCCGCCCATATTCTGGGTACGGTGAAGTGCGCCGCCGTGGGTAGTAAGCGTTGCGCCGCCCTGTAACGACAAGCCCGCAGAGGTGTATTGCCCTTCATGGTAGTTCGCACTGAGGTCAACCTGCGCCAGCGAACCATCATGGCTGTAGTAGCCATCAACGCTGGTGTGTTTGTCACTGGTGCCGATGTTCAACTGATAGTGAGTCGCGTCATCGACACGGCTAAAATAACCGACCTGGCTGCTGTCCGTCCCACTGCCATAGTTGCCGTTATAGCTAACGGTACTGTTGTCGCCCCACGGCATACTGAGCGAAATGTACATGCCCTTATCCGCCCGGTTGTCATACTCGTAGCGGTAGCCAGTCAGGGAAACGCTCATATTACGAATGCTGCCCATATTGAAATAGTGGGAGAGCATGATGTTGTAGTTTGTCTGCTCCTCACGATCCCAGTAGGTATGGCGGGTATAGTTGAGATAAACCGAAACACCCGCATCGCGGAAGTTCTGGTTATAAGTGGCGGTGTACATCTCTTTGTCGTTGCCCGTACGGACCATTTCGCTGTCACTGGCATCCAGATACTCGCTCATGGTCATAAAGTTCTCTTCCGAGAAGCGATATCCAGCGAAAGTGACGCGGCTGTTGAGCTGGTCAAAGTCTTTGGAATAACTCACACGGAAGGAGTTACCGTCCAGCGAACCTTTGCCATAAGCGGTGTCTTTATCCAGTTTGGTATGCGAATGAGTAACATCAAACGCGACCGCGCCGAAGGTAGACAAATCGCGACCGACGCCCAGCGCCGCAGACTGATAGTTTTCATCACCCAGCGCACCGCCATATAACGACCAGCCGTTAGCGATGCCCCAGGAGGCTTCAGCACCAGAGAAAAATCCCCCCTCGACATGGTGGCCCCACTCTTGCGGACGTCCCATCATGATCTTATAGCGAACCTGGCCTGGGCGAGTGAGGTATGGCATCGAGGCGGTGCTGATGTCATATTCCTGCACCTGGCCGTTCTGTTCTTCAATGCGAATATGCAACGTACCGGAGACGGAATCACCAAGATCCTGAATACGAAACGGTCCAGCCGGAACCTGCGTTTCGTAAATCACACGCCCCATCTGGCTGACGGTCACTTTTGCTGTGGTGTGTGCCACGCCGGAAATGTCTGGCGCGTAGCCGCGCAGATTGGGAGGCAACATTTGATCGTCAGTGCTGACACTGCCACCAACATAATTAAAACCGTCGAAAATATCGGAATTGAGGTAATCTTCGCCCAGCGCCAGTTTGGCTTTTAATGACGGTAACGCCCGCCAGGCATAATAGCGACTCCACTCCCATTTTTTTTGTGTGTCATCGCCGCCAAATTCATCGTCATCATCATTACTGCGCGTATGTTGATAGTTGGTCTGCCAGTCAGCGCGCATACGCCATGGCCCCAGGTTAACCCCGACCGTCCCGTTGCCGCTGATCTCGTTACTGTCATCGCCGCCATTTTCTTCGTGTCGTGTTTGCGCAGTGATGCTGTAGTCCGCAATGATCCCGGAGATGCCATCATCCCAACGAGAAGGTGGATCCCAGTCGGGCCAGGTATATTCGAGGTAAGCCTGCGGTAGTGAAATGACTAATGCGGACTGGCTTAAATCAGCCTTAATTTCCACGCCTTCCAGTTGACCGGGCTTCAGGCATTTACCATCGTGGCTCCATTGCAGATTTTTCGCCACGTCTTCTTTTAAACCAAACTGCGCCACCAGTTCCGGTGTCAGACAAGCATAGCTTTTGCTAACGTCATCTTCACCAGCATACCAGTAAATATCGTACTCTTCCGCCAATGGCTGTTTATTTAGTTGAACCTGTAAATTGTATTTTCCGGGCTCAACATACCCCTGGCTGGAAAAACGCTTCAGATCAATTTTTGTGTCGCCTTTTAATTCCAGAAAACGGGAATCAAACTGAATGTCGTCTTCAGCCCAGACACTGCTATAACTCCCTGACATTGCCAGCGCAATGCACCACGGAAGAATCCGTAATCGAAAAAGAGAATGGTCAGGCATACACGTTTTTATCCGTTTTTATTCTTGTTCGGTCAAAATCCATTTAAATACCCCATAGCAGTGTCGCTATGGGGGTATGCCTTACAGGTAAGTAATCTGGAAGGTGGTATTTGCTTCGAAATTACCCAGATCTGGCGCATCAGCTGCGCCGACCAGCCAGGCTTTAAAGTTCAGAGTCTGCTTCGCTTTGCCTTTATTAGTGGCAGTATCTTTCACGATTTTCTGGTCAATACCCATGCCGCTTTTGTAAGAGGTACCCAGAGAGTCACCGATCGCCAGGCTAACATTGTTAAATGCCGCACCGGTATCGGTATTGAAAATGGTGTAATAATTGCCGCTATTTGCAGAAGAAACGGTACCAGTAAAGGTAGTGGTCATTGTTTCCTGAGTATCAAATACGCAATCTTGCAGGCGAATCTGGAAATTTTTCGGCGTGGTGGTGCCGTTATTTTTCAGTTTTTCGGCACCGATATCACCCATATCAACTTCCAGTTTGTGATCGTCCGGAACGATAGAACACACTGAGTCTTCAATGGTGCCGTAAAAACGTGCAGTACCGTTGTTACCCGCAGCGATTGTTGCCGTAGAGGTGAACGCGCCCATCACCATTGCCGCAGCAATAGCTGTTTTAACAAACTTACTCATTATTTGTCCTTAAACTATAAATAATTAAAATATAAACATTGCAATACATTGATTCAGTCAATAGCCAATGTTTATACCCAGCCATTGAATACGGCATGCGATCCAAAAAAACAGGTCGTAAAAAATGTATTCGTTGGTGTGGGGTCGAATAGTGATGTTTTCACTCCCCTGATTCAATTTAATTTTACTAATGAGTAAATGTAGATTTAATTAATATATTGATAGGGGAAAGATTATCTTAAGGATCTTCTAAAAAAACACGAAATATATATTTAGAAAAAACAGGAAGCATATCAACAATGAATGCCAATAGCTTAAAAAACAAACAATGAACATATAATGCGATTGGCATTAACCCGCTTTTGTCGATATAATATATAAACACTATAGCCAGAATTTAATCAAGTTTCAATTACGTCCTGCCTGATTATTCAACTCTATTTTCTCCATTATCTGTATTAATAAATGATAATGAGTGTCAAACAGACATTATTCATTTCAACATGTAACTTTGGGCAAAATCAAGATACGCGCAGAAGAATACTTTCCGAATGAAAGTTAAAGGTGTTTTATTTATAGATGGGGAGAGTCTTCGATAGTAGTGAGGTTGACAGATATCCGCTGCCTGATGAGCAATTATGCCCAATGAATCTACCTCATTGGGCATAATTTGGAACTCATCAGATAGCTTTTGCCATCTTCAGATTACACGGGCTCATCTGCCAGTTGAATGTGCCGTTTCCGCTTTCATCAAGCGTTACGCTGGCAATGGCCGAGGTGGTAAACATAGGCGGCGTTTCGCCCGGACATAACTCGGCAACCAGATACCCGACTAACGGTAAGTGAGAGATCACCAGTACCGAAGCAACACCTTCATTGGTCAACGCCTGCAAATAGGCACTGACCAGACCAACATCGCCGCAGGGCGTTAACTCCGGCAGAACTTCTGCACTGGAAGGCAGGTTCAGACAATCCCCTACTTCTTCCAGTGTTTGCTCGGCTCGCAGGAACGGGCTCACCAGAACGCGTTCGATTTCCACTTTTTGACCTTTCAGCCAGTTCGCCATCAGGCGAGATTCGTCACAACCATTAGTGGTCAGAGGACGAACGGAATCACTGGCGGCATCGAGGGCTGCGTCGCCGTGACGCATGATAAAAACTTGCATATTGCACCGCTTTTGTTAACCAGATTCGCCCGTTTTCTTTCATCTGAAACCAGAGAAAGAAAACGGTGGCCGGCATTGTGCCTTATCCATTCACCGAATGAAACGCTGTTTTTTACCTCAATGGCGTAAGTATAGTCAATATGCGTTTACATTTTGACCAACACTCCGCCATTCAGCGCGGATTCATATAGCTTTGACCTTCTTATTGCAGGTCAGTTGCAGTTGTTTTCCAAAAACTTTCCCCACGCGCGCCCATCTCGACCAAACGCTCGCAAGGGGTAAAACGGGAACCATACTGCGTGGCAAGTCGTTGCATTATTGCAACCACTTCGCCCGCGCCGAGAGAATCGATATAGCGGAACGGTCCACCGAGAAATGGCGGAAAACCAATGCCAAATACCGCGCCAATATCCCCGTCACGCACGCTACGGATAACCTGCTCATCAACACAACGTACTGCTTCATTCAGCATCAACATCACACACCGTTCAGCAACCTGCGGTGCGGAGATTCGCCCCTGCCCTTGTGTGCCAATCAGCGGGTAAATGGCGGGATCGACCTGTTTTTTGCTTTTACGCCCTTTCTGACCATAAAGATAGAAACCCCGGCCATTTTTTCTGCCTTTGCGATCGTCGTTCAAAATTGAAGAAACAACATTTGCAGGCGCGCTAAAACGTTCTCCATAAGCGGCTTCCAGTACAGGAATAATTTTAGTCCCGGTGTCGATTCCTACCTCATCCAAAAGTTGGATTGGGCCTACCGGAAAACCAAATTTCACTAGCGCGGCATCAATGTGCTCTACCCGTTCACCTTGGGTCAACATGCGGATAGCTTCATTAATGTAAGGCGCTAAGATGCGATTGACGTAAAAACCGGCTTTGTCACGCACGACAATTGGCGTTTTACCCTGTTTTTTCGCCAGTTTTACTGTGGTAGCGATGGTTTGCGCCGATGTCCCCGCATGAGGAATAATCTCCACCAGCGGCATTTTTTCCACCGGACTGAAGAAATGCAGGCCGATAACTTGCTCAGGTCGCGTGGCGTGAGCGGCGATATCACCAATCGGTAAAGATGACGTATTCGAAGCAAAGATGGTATGAGCGGCGCAATTTTGCTCAACTTCCGCCACCATCTGTTGTTTCAATTCGAGATTTTCAAACACCGCTTCAATAATCAGATCGCGATGGGCAAAGCCGCGATAGTCCGTCGTTCCGGAGATTAATGCCAGCTGTTTGTCACGTTCGCTGGCTTTGAGATGACGACGGCGAACTTTGCCCTCCAGCTGATCCCAACTGTACTTCAGCGCATGATTTATGCCCTGCGGGTTGATATCTTTAATTCTGACCGGAATCCCCGCTTTACAAGCAGTGACATAAGCAATACCGCCGCCCATCAAGCCACCACCTAAAATCCCCACGCTGTTTAATGGCGCAGGCGGCGCATCACTGCCGGGATCTTTCTTCACGTCCGTACTGGCAAAAAAGATACTACGCAGCGCCTGCGATTGTGGCGTCATCGCCAGTTCGCCAAACGCCCGAGCTTCGGCGTCATAACCGCTGCTGGTGCCCTGCGCTAATCCCGTTTCAACAACCTCCAGGATGCGTTCTGTCGCCGGATAATTGCCTTGAGTTTTGTGTTCTGTTTTCTTGCCGACCATTTTGAACAGCAGCGCACGACCTAACGGCCCCGCCAGAATACGCTCGCGTACAGGTAGAGGGCGGGAAGATGGGCGCTCCTTCTTTGCCAGCTCAACAGCGGCTTCCAGCAGAATGGAGTGCGGAACAACGTCATCCACCAGCCCCAGCTTTAATGCCTGTTTCGCCCGAAGTTGTTTTCCGGTGAGGATCATCTCTAATGCTGTGCTGACGCCTATCAGACGCGGTAAACGCTGGGTGCCGCCTGAACCGGGTAACAATCCAAGTTGTACTTCAGGCAAACCGAGCACCGTTTTAGGATCGTCAGTACAAACGCGACCGTGGCACGCCAGCGCCAACTCCAGCCCACCACCCAGGCAAGCGCCATGAATAGCCGCGATAACCTGAATGGGCAAAGCATGAATCTCCGCCATCAACTGTTGGCCCTGCCGCGCCAGAGCTTCCGCTTCTTGCGCCGTTTTGCAGTTGCCGATCATGTTGATGTCTGCGCCAGCAATGAAGTTGTCCGGTTTAGCGGAGACAAACACCACGCCTCGCAACTCTTTGTTTTCACGGAGTTGCTTAATAATGGCGCGCACCTGCGAGGCAAACTCCGCCTTCAGGGTATTCATTTTCTCACCCGGTACGTCGATGGTGATAACGGCAATGTTGTCCAGACGAACATTAAGGGTAAACGCTGATGTCATTTCCATTATTCCGCCTCCAGAACCATTGCCGCGCCAAGCCCACCGGCAGCACAGGCGGTAACTAAACCAAATCCACCGCCGCGACGGCGAAGTTCATGCAATGTCTGGGTAATCATCCGCGCGCCGGTCGCCGCGAAGGGATGCCCGTAAGCAATCGAACCGCCAAGCACGTTAAATTTGCTATCGTCCACTTCGCCAGTGGCATGTGCACGCCCCAGTGCTTCACGAGCAAAACGTTCACTACCCAGCAACTGAATATTCGCCAGCGTCTGAGCTGCAAAGGCTTCGTGCATATCGATCAATGTCAGATCGCTCATCGTCAAACCGGCACGCTCCAGCGCCAGCGGTGTTGACCAGGCTGGACCGAGCAACATGTCCTGCCAGACATCAATCGCAGTAAATGCGTAGCTGCGCAGATACCCCAGCGGCACCAGCCCTAATTCTTTCGCCCGGGATTCAGTCATCAGGATCACCGCTGCCGCGCCATCGGTCAGCGGCGTACTGTTTGCCGCCGTTACCGTTCCGTGTTTGCGATCAAACGCCGGGCGCAGCTTTGCGTAATCGGCAAGCGAGGAATTACCGCGAATATTGTTGTCTTCGACAAGCGGTTGTTTATAAGGAGGGATAAAGGCAGTCATCACCTCTTCTTTGAGTTTTCCGTCTGACCATGCCTGAGCGGCACGCTGATGCGAACGGTGCGCTAATGCATCTTGCTGTTCTCGGGTGATGCCGTAGGTTTTCGCCATTTGCTCTGCGGTGTCGCCCATCCGCAAGCCGGTAGAATATTCTGCTACCGCAGGTGGTACGGGCATTAAGTCGCGCAAACGCAGGCGAGAGAAGAGTTTCAGTCGCTGGCTCATGGTACGAGCTTTGTTGACATCAACCAGCACGCGCGCCAGTTTTTTACTGACGCCAATTGGCAATACCGAAGAGGAATCTGCCCCACCGGCAATCCCCGCTCGAATAGTTCCCGCCATCAGGCTTTCTGCGACGTTTGCAACTGCCTGGAAACTGGTAGCGCAAGCGCGGCTGACGCTGTAAGCATCGGTATGTACATTCATTCCCGTACCGAGAACAATTTCACGCGCAATGTTGGGGGCTTCAGGCATTTGTACGACCTGACCAAAGACCAGTTGTTCAATCACTTCGGCGGGGATCTCGCTGCGTGCCAGCAGTTCGCCTACCACCATCTTCCCTAAATCAACCGCGGGAATGCCATGAAAAGCCGTCGCCTGACGGGCAAAAGGCGTACGTAAACCGCTAACAATGGCGATACGATCGCCCTGGCGGGTAACCAGCGGTAAAACCTGACCCATAACACTCCCCTGTAAAAAAATAAATAAAGTGGTCTGACCTGATCATAGTCTTAACCATTTTTTTACATTTAGCCAAGTGGAGAAAAGGGAAAGTGGGAGCTATGACACAGAGAGAAAAGAAGAAGAGAAAAGAAAACGCCCCTGCCAGCAACTGACAGGGGCGTACGTACCCGAGAGGAATTAACGCAGACCCAGCTGGAAAATCAGCATTTCAGCTTCGCAGGCAAAAGTGAAATCGATATCCAGGCGCACACCGTCAGACTCTTCAGTGAAAGTCGGGGTGATTTTGCAAGGTTCAGATTCCACGCTACGGGCTTTTTCAGTCAGCGCCGCCAGCGTTTGCTCTGCTTCTGCGCGGTTTGCAAACACGCGGCTGTAAGACGCGGTGCAGTCGGAGTTGTCCATAATGGTGCCAACATCCATACAGCAGCAAACCGGGGTTTCATCAGCACTACATTTACTCATCGTTGATTTCCTCTGTATGTGCACCCAAGGTGCCAGATAAACGTTGTGGATATTTTACGCTTCCGGAAAGTGCTGCTCCAGTTGTTAATTCTGCAAAATCGGATAAGTGACCGAAATCACACTTAAAAATGATCTAAAACAAAATTCACCCGAATCCATGAGTGCGCCACCTCCAAATTTTGCCAGCTGGATCGCGTTTCTTAGATCATATTTGAAAAAAGATATAAACATGCTTGCAACATTCCAGCTGGTCCGACCTATACTCTCGCCACTGGTCTGATTTCTAAGATGTACCTCAGACCCTACACTTCGCGCTCCTGTTACAGCACGTAACATAGTTTGTATAAAAATAAATCATTGAGGTTATGGTCATGAGCCAGAAAACCCTGTTTACAAAGTCTGCTCTCGCAGTCGCAGTGGCACTTATCTCCACCCAGGCCTGGTCGGCAGGCTTTCAGTTAAACGAATTTTCTTCCTCTGGCCTGGGCCGGGCTTATTCAGGGGAAGGCGCAATTGCCGATGATGCAGGTAACGTCAGCCGTAACCCCGCATTGATTACTATGTTTGACCGCCCGACATTTTCTGCGGGTGCGGTTTATATTGACCCGGATGTAAATATCAGCGGAACGTCTCCATCTGGTCGTAGCCTGAAAGCCGATAACATCGCGCCTACGGCATGGGTTCCGAACATGCACTTTGTTGCACCGATTAACGACCAATTTGGTTGGGGCGCTTCTATTACCTCTAACTATGGTCTGGCTACAGAGTTTAACGATACTTATGCAGGCGGCTCTGTCGGGGGTACAACCGACCTTGAAACCATGAACCTGAACTTAAGCGGTGCGTATCGCTTAAATAATGCATGGAGCTTTGGTCTTGGTTTCAACGCCGTCTACGCTCGCGCGAAAATTGAACGTTTCGCAGGCGATCTGGGGCAGTTGGTTGCTGGCCAAATTATGCAATCTCCTGCTGGCCAAACTCAGCAAGGGCAAGCATTGGCAGCTACCGCCAACGGTATTGACAGTAATACCAAAATCGCTCATCTGAACGGTAACCAGTGGGGCTTTGGCTGGAACGCCGGAATCCTGTATGAACTGGATAAAAATAACCGCTATGCACTGACCTACCGTTCTGAAGTGAAAATTGACTTCAAAGGTAACTACAGCAGCGATCTTAATCGTGCGTTTAATAACTACGGTTTGCCAATTCCTACCGCGACAGGTGGCGCAACGCAATCGGGTTATCTGACGCTGAACCTGCCTGAAATGTGGGAAGTGTCAGGTTATAACCGTGTTGATCCACAGTGGGCGATTCACTATAGCCTGGCTTACACCAGCTGGAGTCAGTTCCAGCAGCTGAAAGCGACCTCAACCAGTGGCGACACGCTGTTCCAGAAACATGAAGGCTTTAAAGATGCTTACCGCATCGCGTTGGGTACCACTTATTACTACGATGATAACTGGACCTTCCGTACCGGTATCGCCTTTGATGACAGCCCAGTTCCTGCACAGAATCGTTCTATCTCCATTCCGGACCAGGACCGTTTCTGGCTGAGTGCAGGTACGACTTACGCATTTAATAAAGATGCTTCAGTCGACGTTGGTGTTTCTTATATGCACGGTCAGAGCGTGAAAATTAACGAAGGCCCATACCAGTTCGAGTCTGAAGGTAAAGCCTGGCTGTTCGGTACTAACTTTAACTACGCGTTCTGATAACGCGTTCGCCTGGATAAAGTCACCTGCATAGCAGGTGACTTTAACTCCCCCACTTCACCGAAAGTAGTGTCCTCATTGCTTACCTCCTGAGTTTTGCAAACAGCCTGTTGGCAGCTTGCCCTTTCAAATCAATAAGCGGTATCCACAGACAAACCTGAAGGGAAAGGCATATTTTCAGGCGTTCTGCTCGTCCTTCTCAAAGAGTTTACTTTTCTGCATTTCCAGGATACTCCCCCCCCTGGCTATTGTGCGCTCATACACTCAAATTAAAGATAGGTTCTAAATAAATGAGCGTTTTTTGATAGTCTATTTCATTAGGTAATATATATTTGTAACAAATCAATCAAAATGGAATAAAATCATGCTACCATCTATTTCAATCAACAATACCAGCGCAGCTTACCCAGAATCCATCAATGAAAATAACAATGATGAAGTTAATGGATTAGTACAAGAGTTCAAAAACCTTTTTAATGGTAAGGAAGGAATAAGCACCTGTATTAAACATCTACTTGAGCTTATAAAAAACGCCATACGAGTAAACGACGATCCTTATAGATTTAATATTAATAATTCCTCAGTTACTTATATTGATATTGACTCCAATGATACAGACCATATTACTATTGGTATCGACAACCAAGAACCAATAGAATTACCTGCGAACTATAAAGACAAAGAACTCGTCCGTACTATCATTAATGACAACATAGTTGAGAAGACTCATGATATCAATAACAAGGAAATGATCTTCAGCGCATTAAAAGAAATATATGATGGAGATCCTGGTTTTATCTTCGATAAGATATCACACAAACTCAGACATACAGTAACGGAATTTGATGAGAGCGGGAAAAGCGAACCAACGGACTTATTTACCTGGTACGGTAAAGATAAAAAAGGCGACTCTCTCGCTATTGTAATTAAAAATAAAAACGGAAATGATTACTTATCTCTCGGTTACTACGATCAGGACGACTACCACATTCAAAGAGGAATTCGTATTAATGGTGATAGTCTCACCCAATATTGTAGTGAAAACGCCAGGAGTGCTTCAGCGTGGTTTGAAAGCAGTAAAGCTATCATGGCAGAATCATTTGCAACTGGTTCCGATCATCAGGTTGTAAACGAGCTCAACGGGGAAAGACTGAGAGAACCAAACGACGTTTTTAAACGTTATGGTCGAGCAATAAGATATGATTTTCAAGTGGACGATGCAAAATATAAATGCGACCATCTAAAAGAAATAGTTTCTACTTTAGTCGGTAACAAAATTAACGTTAGCCATTCTCAAAAAATATATAAGCATTTTAAGGATCTCGAAGGTAAAATTGAAGAAAGGCTTCAAAATCGCCAGGCTGAATATCAAAATGAAATTAATCAACCATCTGCGCCAGGTGTTAATTTTGATGATATTTAAAATTATTTTTCCAGTTTTTTGATTTTTCAACAGCTGAATATCGGAAATAGTCAGTGACGAACATCAGTATTTTTACATAATTACGTCTAGGTCATTGTCGGTTTATCTCCTTTTACTTGTGGTAATTGAGGGATAACAACAAAAAAGGTGAGTTTTGCGACTCACCTTTTTTATTTGTTTCTTATTCAGAATCAATATCTTTTAAATCATCCTGAATCGCTTGTGCGTTCGGATTTTCCTGCGGTTTGAGTTCGCCGCCATTAGCGATGAAATCATGACGCTGGAAGTACGCTTCGCGCACCATAATATAAGGATCGGACGACTGACGCAGCAGACCATCGGAATCCAGCAGCTGAGCGCGGGTTTCGATCCCTTCAAGCGTCCATTTACCCACAGACATCGGCCAGGTCAGCCAGGAAAGAACCGGGTAAAAACCATCCGCCATATCACCACCGTCATCACGCAGCGTGAAGCTACCGTAGAACGGTAACTGAACGTAAGGCCCATAACCCACGCCATAATGACCAAGCGTACTACCGAAGCGGTGAGGTTCAGTCCGTTGCAGTTTCGGGTTCGCCATCCCTGCAACATCAATAAAACCGCCCATCCCCAAAATGGTGTTCAGGAAAAAGCGGGTAAAGTGGACCATCCCCTGATAAGGGTCGCCCTGCAAGAAGTAGTTAACCATCACCGCAGGTTCTTCAAGGTTGCCAGTAAAGTTGCTCAAACCGTTACGCGCCGGTTGCGGAACATAATCACGCCAGGCGACAGCGACCGGTCGAACAATATACGGGTCTAATACATTGAAGTTGAAGTTGTACATGGTGCGGTTGAACCCTTCTAACGGGTCAGAACGCCCTTGCTGATCTGTACCGGAACTCGCACACCCCACCAGAAGCGTAGTTCCCAGAGCAAGCGCCGACAGGCGAAGCTTCATAAATGTCTCCCTGTTTTTTTATGGCTTATGCAGTTTGCCATCCATGACGGAACGATACCGTATCCGCCTGTTTAGGTGTGGGCGATTGTAACAGCACGTCAACTGATGTCCAGACGCCCTGATTTGCTGATTTGATCATAGCCTGGTAATCGCCGCCCTGTAGGCTACTTGATTCTATAGAAACAGAAAAAGGCAAACGCAGCCTTTTCTACATTTTCAGAGTAACTCCCGTCAGTTGCGAGCAAAAAAGCCGCTACGCTTTAGCTATACGTGCTAATTCAAGAGAAGAGACCATGGACAACGACAAAATTGATCAACACAGCGACGAAATTGAAGTTGAGAGCGAAGAAAAAGAGCGCGGCAAAAAAATAGAAATAGATGAAGACCGACTCCCCTCCCGGGCGATGGCAATTCATGAGCATATCCGCCAGGATGGTGAAAAAGAGCTGGAACGCGACGCAATGGCGCTACTGTGGTCAGCCATTGCGGCGGGTCTGTCGATGGGCGCTTCGTTACTGGCAAAAGGGATATTTCAAGTCGAACTGGAAGGTGTGCCGGGCAGCTTCTTGCTGGAGAATCTCGGTTATACCTTTGGTTTTATTATCGTCATTATGGCCCGCCAGCAATTATTTACCGAAAATACCGTGACTGCGGTACTACCCGTCATGCAAAAACCGACAATGAGCAACGTCGGCTTACTTATACGGTTATGGGGCGTCGTGCTGCTGGGTAATATTCTCGGGACAGGTATTGCGGCGTGGGCATTTGAATATATGCCTATCTTCAATGAAGAAACTCGCGATGCATTTGTCAAAATCGGCATGGATGTGATGAAGAACACCCCCAGCGAGATGTTTGCCAACGCGATCATTTCCGGCTGGCTGATCGCCACTATGGTTTGGATGTTTCCTGCAGCGGGTGCGGCAAAGATTGTGGTGATTATATTGATGACCTGGCTTATTGCCCTGGGTGACACCACCCATATCGTGGTCGGTTCTGTTGAAATCCTCTATCTGGTGTTTAACGGTACGCTGCACTGGAGCGATTTCATCTGGCCCTTCGCACTACCTACTTTAGCGGGGAACATCTGCGGCGGCACCTTTATCTTCGCGTTAATGAGTCATGCACAGATTCGTAACGACATGAGCAATAAGCGTAAAGCAGAAGCACGCCAAAAAGCAGAACGTGCGGAAAACATTAAGAAAAATTATAAAAACCCGGCATAAATGGCGAGGGTTTAAGCAATCGAGCGGCAGCGTACTTACCCCGCACTCCATTAGCGGGTATACTCATGCCGCATTGTCCTCTTAGTTAAATGGATATGGTTATAAAACAATCTAATATATTGTTTTAAAAAGAGAAACATCAAAATAAATCACTTTCATTGTACTCGTTTATGTACACACAATCCGTTGACTTTATATGACAGGGCATTCGTCATCAGTAGGCCAAGCTCGATTGATGACGAATGTCACCACCCCGACAACTGTAACATCATCCAAAGCCTCGCCTTCCAGAGCCTCACCGTCTCTTGTAATGAATGCCCGGCCCATAATTTTTGCAAAATCAGTGCCGCCGCCGTATTGAATTAAAACGGTATCTCCTTGCTTTGGTTTACCGGAGACATCGACTACGGTGTAACCAGTTTCTGTCTGAACGAGCCTGGTATTTGGGCCGGTACCGCAGAGTTTATCGACGGTCAGTCGTACTTCTACATAGTCTGCTGCTGGCGACGGAAATCCCACGTTATAGCCCTCCGTTCGGGTTGTATAACTGGAACGTGCGCTCATCGCCTTCCTGCGTTGAGACATCCCGGAATGTCGTCACATAGTGCTCTATCCACTGGTTAGCCTGGCGTGGCGACCAGTGCCAGTTAACTTTTGCGAGTTCCCGGATAAAACCGGACGTTGTCACGGTGCGGCGGCCATTAGGCTCAATGACCATTGCCTGACGCCAGGCTATTTCGATATCTGAGTTTCGCGGCATAATTTCACCTCCTTAAATACTGTTTTTATATACAGTAGATTTAATGAGGGATCTGATCAATACAGGTTACAGCTATCGATCAGACGCACCGACGCAACGCAATGATTTTAAGAGGCGGGCAGGTACTTGTAGGCTGTCTTCACCTTTCCCCTCATCACACTCCTGCTGACGATTGGACCTCCTTTCCTCATGGTGAAGTAGTAACCGCATAAAAAAAGGCACCTATTAGGTGCCTTTTTAATATACTTTCTTAGCAACGAACCAAGAAAGCCCAAGCCTCGTAGCCATAATCATGCGCATCAAGGACTTTTGCGGACTTCCCGCGAACCTTACGGTAGCGACAGAAGACCCAGCGGAATCCCTTCGGAGCCGCTTTTGAAACAACTGACTTTAAACCCATCCATAAACACCTCCTTACCGAGAGAGATTTTTCCTTGAACCTACTCTCCCGAAGTGTTATGTTCGGGTTGCTTATAGAGAAGTTCACGGTGCGATGCCTCTTGGTATCATCGCCTAGTTAAACCCTGATGGTTGGCGCCGTCAGGGTTTTACTTTTTTAATAACTGTTTTTGATAATCTGCTGCGTGTGCAGAAACCCCACACGCTTCAGCTATTTCTTCTACAGACATGCCTCTTAGTAGAGCTGCATGGCTGTAGGGGACGAGCAACTCTCCACTAAAGCACTTTGCCTGCCACTCGCTGCTTTCAAAAGCTCGAATTTCCACTCCTGGCTCAGCTCGAGCAAAAGCAATATTTTTATGCATTAGTAGATGTCCAATCTCATGAGCAACCGTCATACGATCACGCCCGTTTCCTTCATGAGCTCCCTCATAAACATCTTCACGAAGGATGATAAGCGAGTCCTGAGGCATAGTTAGCCCATGTGTCCCCCCCATCTCCTTTTCAGAAGCTGTTTCAAACGAAAAGTTAGGTAAGATCTGCGGTAGTGCGAACTCCAGCATTTCAATTACGGGAAAATACAAATCATGTATTTTCAGCATCGAGCGTAATTTGCTTGTTAAACCACGCACCGCGTTGCGGCTTAAAGGTGGTACTCGATAATCTTGTCCGCTCAAACAGAGCCTCCTACTTATTGTTTTTTAGTTAACAATTCACGTAGACGTTTAAACTCATCATCACTTAATTCATCGAAATTACGTGCAAATGCCATCGCTACTTCACGAGCATTTTGATTCTTACCCGATAGATTAATCTCAACAGATTGTTGAGAATCACGCGCCGCTTTTGTTAACTCATCTCCTGCATGAACGCCTTCATTAGTGAAATAGCTAATGATACTTTTCAATACAGGATCGGTTACAGCCCGCTTTCCTGTTTCAATTGCTGAGAGGTAAGACGAGGTCACGCCCATAGCATCAGCCATGCTTTTCAGCGTGACACCGACGTCTATACGTAATTTCCTTACTTTCTTACCAAACGGCGTTAACATATTTTTGCCTCTCTAATGTGCGTGAGAGTCAGGTACAACTCGACTCTGAGTGCAAGATAACAAGCCGCAGATGAAAAATCAACTGATTTCTGTTAATTTTTGCATCGAGCTTTAGTTCATCAATGTAGACAGATGATAGTTCATATTGTTCTACTTAGCTTGCCAGAGAATGCTAAAAGTACTTGCGATATCCCATTACTCATTGATGTATATAGATACAAGTACCTTGCGACATCGGAAATGGAGCAGCTTCAGCGTTATGAAAGCTGCTCCACGGGATTTCTGGGGGCGTATAATCAAGGCTCTGAAGTTATAGCAAATTGCTCATCTGAGGGCTCTGGCATACAGTTCGCAGGTGAGCAAACTTAACCGGCTGGAAAATATTTATAAATCGTCTTCACCCCCTCCTATTACATCGGCTACCGACCCAATGTTTTAACTGCTCAGACCAGAAATATCTGGAAGCTTTAGGCATCTTCTTGGAAGATAGATGAGCGCAAAGACGCACACAGCAATGATGTTATGTAGTATTTTCCCCTTGAGTGTGCCTGCTCAAGGGGATTTTTTATCGCCGTATTGTACTGGCAAATATTAGTAAATCGTCTTCACCCCACGCCTGTCACATCGGCCACACGCGGCTGGACAGGCGGTTAGTCCGGTATGTTTCTCGCGCTACTACTGCTTACGTTAACGTCTGGTAATGATCTAGCGGCGCGACGTAAAGCGGCGTTGAAAGCAATTATAGTGACCGGCCGGCGTTGGTACTTCACACGGTTAGAATGGCTCTGAAATAAAAAAACATCTTCTGGATAGCGTTCTCTTCTACGAGCAATGATCCCCTCCACTGGAGGGGTTGATTCAACACGTAGCTCTTTCAGGTGATCCTGTTTTCGTATCAGTATCAAGCCATCATCAATATCATCATATCGAATACTCAGCAGCCTTCCAGCGCTTAAACCTGTGTGAAAAATTAACGCCCACAAGTCTGCCCATGTATCCGAGATGGAAACAAGATTGCTGTTAATAGTTAAAAATTGTTCAAAACTTATTGTTTTCTTACCGTTCACGAACAAACCAAACTGTTTTCAAAGCTGAATGAATTGATTAAGCCAAACGTAACATACTCAGGAAAAGTGGTGGAAATTCTTTGTCTTCAAGTCGCCGGGAGGTACTTGTAGATTGTTTTCACGTCCACGCCTGTCACATCAGCCACCTGCTGCCGGGTAGCGCCAGTACCCAACATCCTGCGGCATCGCTCCACAACCTCAGTGGTCATTACCCGCCGGCGGCCACCAATACACCCTGCTCTCTCGCCGCCACCAGGCCTGCGCGGGTCCTCTCCACAATCAGCTCTCGTTCCATCTCTACCAGCGCGCTCATGACGTGGAAGAAGAAGCGGCCGGCGGCCGTGCTGGTATCGATGCTATCGGTCAGGCTTCGGAAATTTACCCCGCGGGCCTGCAGCTCCGAGACCAGAGTGATTAAGTCGCGCACGCTGCGCCCCAGCCGATCCCGTTTCCAGACCACCAGCACATCGCCCGGGCGGAGCCGCCGTAAGGCGCGCTTTAACCCTGGCCGCCGGGCATTTTTCCCGCTGGCCATATCCTCAAAAACCAGCTCACATTCTGCGCGGAGCAGCGCGTTTTTCTGTAAATCGAGGTTTTGATCCCCGGTGGATACCCTCGCATAGCCAATCAGCACTATCTAACTCCTTGAAATAGCTGATTGTAAAAAGCCACGGCCATTCGCTCAAACCCTCGTTTGAGCGAACGCCTTTTTTGGAGCAAAAAACATGGCCTTTAACCCGGAGCTGGGGAGCACGTCTCCCGCTGTGTTGCTCGATAACGCCGAGCGCCTGGATAAGCTGGTCAATGGGGATGCGGCCACCGTTCCCGACCGGGCCGGACAACCGCTGGACTCCTGGCGTCTTATGCTGCAGACCTTCGCTGCTGTTGTCGAAAATACCCGCCAGAACCTGATCCCACTTGGCAAGCAATACCAGAGTGTGGAAGAGGCTCAGGCTGATATTGCCAGTATTCCAGAAGGTGCCACCACCTATGCACGCAGTCCGGATGATTCTGCTCTGGCGATCGAATACCGAAATGTCTCCGGGACGCTGACGGAAACCGGGCGCAGGATGCCATCACAGAGCTCTGTCGACGCAGTTATCCAGTTTATCGATGAGTTTATTGCCAGTGGGGCTGTCAGTGGTGACTTCTTCCCTTTCTTTGTCGATGGGGCCGGGAACGTGCCTGTGTACTGGGATAACGGTTTTGCGGTTTCCCGGATTGCCGCATCGTTGTATCAGATGATCTATGAGGATGTTCATGCGCGGCTGGGGGATGCGTTGAATGTGCAGGTAACAGGGGTTTCCCCTCTGTTTTTCCCGTTATTCATGGACAGCGCCGGCAATGTACCGGTGTACTGGAATGGTGGGCTGGATGCGTCGGCAATTGCGACGGGGCTGCTGGAAAAAATATGGGCTTATATCAACGATATCATCGCCAGCGCGCTTAACCAGAATGTCCCTCTGGTTTCCCCTGGTTTTGTACCAGGGATGATGGATGCCGCCGGAAACGTCCCGTTCTGGTTCCAGGATGGCGAGCTTGATGCGACGGGCATCGGGCCAAACATCAGGGGAATTTTTGCAAGATGGTATCAGCGGCGTATGTACACCGCTGCTTACAACATTCCTCTGCATACCGACGGGCGAACTCTGTGGCGCTGGAAAGCGAAGAAAGCTCAGCTCAAAGCTGGCCTTGCAACCCGGCCACACTTCATGCTGACGGGTGACAGCTGGACGCAGAATAACGAACTGGCGACCGCTATCGCCGGGCTGCTGCATGATGATTATGGTGATGCCGGTCTTGGCTGGCGCACGGTTAACTACGGAGCGGCACGCGATGGCTCGAATATCAACCGCTCTGCAGGGTGGAATTTGTATGACTCATCGCCGACAAGTGGTGCGCCGCTGTACGGCTGCGGAATTGATGGTCAGTCAGTCAATACGACCATGGCGACCGACTATTTCAGGGTGACGAATGTCCGCTGCACGGACTACCGTATTTACTACCAGGATTTGAACGGGCGTTTCCAGTACGGCTACGACGCTGGCGGGATCACTCAGTGGACAGAGGTTGTCTGCGGGAATACCGGCACGACAAAATCGGTGTTGCTGACAGGCATGGCCGACGAGGTCAGAACCATATACATCAAAACCGATGGCAACACGGGGCGTGTCGCTATCCACGGGTTTTATCTGTGGCGCAGCGGCGTTGCGGGGTGTGTGATGAGCAAGGCGGGGAATTCCGGGATTCTTGCCGATCAGTTCCTGCTGTTCTCCGACAAAATCGCAGAGTACCTGAGCACAATGCAGCCTGACGTGATTGCGATTGTCATCGGGAATAACGATTACAGGATTTCTGAATCGACAGCCACATTCCGTACTGCTCTGCAAACGTACATTGCTGCCTGTCGCGCCGTGCTCCCTGATGTGAGCTTTATTCTGATGGCACCACCCCGCACGAACGGAACAGCAATAACGCCCATCGTTGATTTCCGTGATGTCATGTACGACCTGTCACAGACGCTGAATGTCGAGTTTTTCAGCATCTATGACCTTTTCGACTCCTGGGCTGAAATGAACAGCCTCGGCTGCTTTCTCGATAACCTGCACCCGAATGCTACGGGCAGCAACCTGGTCGCAACGTCACTCTACAATGCACTGATTAAAGGCTAATTTCTTATGAACAATATCTATATCCCAAAACTCGGTGACGTCGTAATTCCGGGAACTCATCCGAAAAAAGGGCATTTCATGCAGCCGGATTTACCTGTTATCGCAGGGTTGAAAGCGATGTACATCCACGGCGGAACCTTAGAGCTGAGCATGAGAAACCGTGCCGACAACACCGCTCCACTGACCAAAGTCGGTTCGCCATCGATCCAGGCTGATTTCGGGGCGGTCTGTAGTTTCGGTAACTGTTTTGATACCGGGAAAGTTTCTACCAAAAACCAGACCCATATCGTGATCTGTAAGCCGGTAAAACCAACGGCGGCTACCGAAACCCAGCAGGCCTTCATGATGGGTAACTACAGCTATTCCGGCTCACCGGCAGTGTATCGCGGCGACGGACTCGCTTTTCTGTTTTCCGGGCAAAGTCTTTACGGGGCCTTTGTAGAGGACAATAACGTCACGCCAACGAACATGATCAACTACTACAGCGCGGCATACGACACAACGAAGTGGGCCGCTTTTGTGGAGCTGGTTGATGGTGACAATGGGATTGCCAGGATTGCTGCCAGGCAGGGAGGACCGCTTAACTGGCAGAACTCGAAAGCGTTGGTCAACCGAACCGCTTATACCGACCGCACGATCCGGATAGGTTCGCATCATGCGCCCGCTGCATACCCTGCAGGCGCTGCCATTACGATGGGGATGGAGCTGATTTTCGAGACAGCGCTGACACAGGCGCAGGTTGCTTCCGTTCTCGACAGTATAAGTGCCTATCTCAGTTCGGCATGGGGAATTACCGATTTAGGTTAAATATATACGTTACTGATTACCAGACGGGCAGGTAGAGAAAAAATCCCCCTGAGCAGGCACACTCAGGGGGAAAGTACTGCATAACATCATTGCTGTGTGCGTCTTTGCGCGCAGCATATTTTCAGAGAAAACCTCCATCGTTTCCAGATGTTTCTTACTATTTCAGACTGTGTACTAACCCTGGTTGTAAAAAAGCCACAAATCAGACAACGTTGACGCCACAAAACTGATCTCTGACAGCGTGTCTCCCGCAGCATTCGTGCCGTCGAATCCAAAGAACCGTTTAGGGAAGCCAGGCTTTGGCCCGTACTGCGTTTTCAGTTTATCCAGCAGACTGCCCGCTGCCGATAACGCTGATGGCCGGTCTGAAAAAAACAGCGGCAGCAGCGCAAAGGTGATGGTATTGGCAGCACCCCGGCGGCTTTCGGAAATGCAAAAATCCACCTCCTTAAACGCCCCCATTCCGCTGGTCGCGGACAGAATGAAATTAACCAGGTCAAAGGCCGGTTTACGGTCCAGCAGTCTGCAGGCTAACAGATAGTTGTTAACGGCATAGCTGGCGTAGTGCAGGTACATCGCCCGGCTCGGGTATTCCGTCGCTGCATCCTGCAGAATTCCTTCCGCCTTCATAAACTGGTTACGGTCCGTCAGCAGCGCCTCAACAGCATTAAAGGCTGTCAGGTAATGCCCGCTGCTGTCCTGCCCGGTATAAATCCCCAGCGCCAGCGCCCGCAGTCCCGTGGCATTGGCATTACTGGCACCAATCCCGGTGGCTGTGCCAGCAATCTGAATACCGCCGTTGGCGGCCCAGTACGTATAGACGGCATCCGCCAGGCTTTTTATCCCCGCCTTCAGCTCGGTAATTTTGGCCGGGTCACCCGCCTTCACCGCCATTTTGTAGAGCCACTCGTAACAGGGAATGCTCAGACGCGACTGAAACTGCAGCCCCCACCACCCGCCGGTATACGCGGCCCCCGGATTGATGATGGAGCCCTTATCCAGTGCCATGTAATTTTTAAAGGTGGCGTACACCGTATCCAGATCACCGGTGCCATAACGGGCCAGCAGGAAAATGTCCGCCGGTACACAATAAAATGCCGGATATTCCAGTTTACCTTCACCGTTGATGAATGGCATGCCACCGCCATATTGGCGGGCGTCTTCCGATTTCCACCACTCCACTGAACCGCGAATATGGCAGGCCATTTTTTCCAGCAGATCCTGACGGATAACGCCCGCATAACCACAGTCACCCGCAAATCCTACCGGGCGGTTAAGTGCCTGGCTGTTAATGAGGGCATTCGTGGCATTCGACGCCGCCGCTGTCACACTGTTATCGCAGTCAATCCACAGCTCGTGTGTCCAGGTCCAGCCTTTTTTCACCGGCCAGTTCAGGAACGAATAATCGGTAATATTCGATGAACCATACCGCCATCCGGCATCAATGCGGGTGTACGCTGCCCCGTCGGGTACCAGCGCCGTACCGCGAACCGGACGGTTTGGCCCGTAGGTTGGCCCGTCCCGGTGAACGTCTCCGTTTGCATAGACCAGCGCCGCCGTAAAGCGTTTACCCGTTGTGGCATCGGTAAAGTAAGCCAGCGCACGGGAGGTGTCGTAGGTGTACACTCCGTCGTTAAGCAGAAGTCGGGAGTACACCCCGAACAGCACGCCAACGGGAATATCCTGCATCGCCGTATTCATGACACGGACAGAAACCTTCCCGTTTCTGAACAGACGGTACCGGACTGTTGCCATCAGGGCGCCCTCTGCCAGCGTGTTTCCGGCCCGGTTACGTACCGTCATTTCCAGCTCGGTAAAGACCGGCCCTGTGTTCACCAGCCGGATGGATGCCCCCAGAATAAGCCGCTCATCCACCGCCACCCCGGCAACCACCTGGCTGTAATAGCAGCCGTGTGTAATGTTATGAACAATACCCGCCGGGTCGGTAATGCTGGTCAGGGCAAATCCCTGCTGGCGTAAAAAGGTGTATTTGTACCCGCTGACCGTCACGCTGTAACCGTCGGCAGTCTTCACCAGCTGCGGCCAGGAGCCAGAGGCCAGATCAGTCCGGCGACGGTTCCAGGCTTTCACCTCGTAATACTTCTGCGCACCACTGGACAGCGAATCCAGAATGAAAACAGACCCTGCCGCCAGGGAGCCATCCGCGTGATAGCTGATATTCGACTTCTGACGCGGGTTAACATGGATATCATCAGCAAACTGGGCATCAAACGTATTACCGTCAGTATCTGTCACCAGCAGGGCATCGGAATCCGGGACGTCACCGGGTGAGAAACTGACCCTGATTTCTACCGGATAATTAACGTACCCGGCTGAAAGGGTATTTTTGACGTCCGTACCTTTTCGCTGATAGTTACCCACCCGCACCGATCGCACCACTTTACGCCGCCAGACGGCATAACTTCCTGCCGGAAGGACAGCCAGACCGGATGTGGTGAAGCCTTCAGTGCTGACGGTATAGTCACCGGCAGGCAACAGGGCTTTGAAATAATCCTCAAACCCGGTCTGTGCGATAGTGGTATCGTACGCCGCATATCCGGCAAACAGGCAATCCGGAGCAATAGTTTTCAGGTAGTCTCCCACCGTGGCGGCAGTAAAGCCCGCAGCAGTCAGCTCTGCCAGGGTGACCACAAACTGAATGGCATTCGCAATTGCCGTACCCGAAATGGACTTCCTCGTCACCGACGTGACCAGTCCGGCCTGAGCGGGGGCGAATTTCCCGGTTAAGTCCAGCGCGATATAGTTTGAACCGGCCACCGGGACGCCGAAGCCAGCAGGCAGGTCATAGCGCACCCGGACCAGCGTTGCGGTGGTTTCCAGAATGCCCACATACTTCAGGTCCCGGAACCGGAAGAGGCGATAGGCTGACCAGAATTTTCCCTGAGCGTACTGCGTCTTTGTTCCCGGCAGTACAAAGGCCATCACTTCAGAACCCGCTGAAGAAAATACCAGCCGACTGTAAACCGTGTTCACATCCGACGTTGTCGCCAGGGTACGCAGTTCAATTACTGAATCTTCCGGTAGCATCAGCGCAGGGTCGTCCAGCAGCTTTAACCCTGTCAGATCCTGGTAGTCGCCATATTGTCGCTTAATACCTTCCCGGTCTGTCAGCGTCGCTGTATATGCCAGCCCCGCTTCAACCCCTTCCTGCGAGAGCATTTTCCGCCCCGTGGCCGTTAGTGTCCCTGCCACGTTCATATACTCTGTAGCCAGCGCGCTGCCGTCCTGGCTGCGCACGTAGGTTGTGGCGTTCACAGGGATATTCGCGATATCTGCCTGCGCTGCCGTCAGGGTCATGTACTGCTTACTGAGCGGGATGATGTTCTGCCGAATTTCGTCATTCTTTGCCATCATCTGGCGCCAGGTATCGAGCGGTTCGCCTGCGCGGTCGTTAACCGTTCCGGCCGGACCGTTAACCAGCTCGTCAGCGCGCTTGACGTTATCCAGGAATATTTCAGGCGTCGTCGTTCCCAAAGGCGGGTTAAGTTCGGCCATGTTTTTTGCTCCAAAAAAGGCGTTCGCCCAAACGAGGGTTTGAGCGAAAGAAAAGTTGAAAGGGATTTTTTTGGTATTAAGCAGCGTCGCCGGGGTATGTGGCGTCGTCGTACTGGTAGAACGATTCGAGGTATTCTTTAGCGGTGACCTGGCATGTTCCGTCAGACTGCGGGGCGATCTCCTCTACAATGGCGTCGTAGACGTGGCGCGTTGATCCGCAGAACACCAGGCGGATCGGCTCGATGGTTGCCGACGACAGGTCAACCTTCATCGGGTCATCAAACTCGCTCAGGTGCGGGACTGACAGCTGAAAATCGCCTACCCTGCTCGCCACCATCAGCCCGGATGCAGAACCATCCTGATAGCGGATCAGCGCGCGGGGATTTTCGAAAGACCAGTCCAGCGGCTCCGTAACGGTGAACGTTGTCACGCCACCAGCCGTTGTCATCGCCTCCACCAGACAGGAAATCGTGTTGTTACCCGGAATATCATCCGTGAGCACAATGCGATCGCCCAAGTTGTAGCACAGCGCGTCCAGCTCGGTAGTGGTCTGGAACGTCACCCGCTGCTGCAGGTATTTCATCAGGCGACGCATGCCGAGCTGGTAGGCGTGATCCTGATTCAGTACCCCATCGAGTTTGTAGTTTTCGATTTTCACTGGCGTTGGATTGTCCGACGTCCGGCATTTAACGGTCTCCTCTGCCCAGGTGACGCCGTTGATGTACGTCACGTCGACGCCATCAAAATCATCGTCAGACGGTACGATAAATCCGCTTTGCAGCTCCTCCACCATCTCATGCGGAGTGATCACGCCAGTCCAGGGCTTAATCCCCTCACGGTTGACCGTCGCCAGGCCATCGCTCAACAGGAAGCGGGACTTCCCGGCATTGGCTATCTTCTGCAGCATTTCCAGCGCTGAGATACTGTCGCCGGTAGCGAAATCGAAATACTCTCCCCGTGGCGTCCAGTACGCAGACTCCAGCGCGTTGATGGTGTCGGCATCCATCTCCAGTCCCAGCGAGTTCCCGACATGCAGCAGCGCCCCAGAAATGGTTCTGGCCGTTCCTGAGTCATAGGCCCGCGTGGCCACCACGTTTACGCGGCGGTCCGACTGAGCCGCCAATTTGCCCCCCGTCTCAACGGTCACCGCCATCAGCGACACGCCGGGATAGGATGAAGGGCGCGTCAGCAGTCGCCCGCGCAGTGCCTGCCAGTACATCGAATCCCTGGCGTTGTTTGAGCCCTGCTCATTGCGCCGGCGACAGCGAACCTCTACCAGCCCTGGTGAGCTGAGGGTGATCCGCTCAGTGAATCCCAGCCCGTTGACGTTTTTAAGCGCATACTCTCCCTGGTGACTCACCCACCCCGATCCGGAACCGTAGACGCGATACTGAATCTCCCACTCCACGTGGCGGATCCGTTTTTTGCCCTTACTGTCAAAGCCACAGATGCCGTTCGGGAAGGAGAAATTCACCTCGAATGCATCCACCACTTCATTCTCAGGGCAAACCAGGAACGGCCCCAGCCAGCTCAGCGTGTCGTTAAGACCAGTGGCCTCATAGTCGATCATCGTCCGGGCGGAGAATCCCGGCCATGACTCATCAACGGCACCGGAAACCAGGCGCACCACCGTCGCCGTCGTGCCGTCAGCTGACACAATCCGGTACTCATTCCCGCGGTGAGCAAGTGAAAGCCGTTGCACCCCCTCCGGCATCCCGGAGAATGCAGTGCCCGTGGCGCTGTTATAGGCAAGCGTCACATTCGCCGTTACCGCCGGGCTGCCGCCGGTTGATGCCGTGCCGGAGGTGTAAACCGGAGCATCACCGAAAACAGCTGCAGGCAGCGAAGAGGACGTGATCGCCCCACCCGCGAACGGACTGGCCGACTCGGTTATCAGTACGGTGCCGCCGTTGTCCTGTGCAACCAGGCCGGAGCCAGTGAGTCCCTCGGTGATGGCCGCCAGCAGTCCCGACATCGAGACATAGTTAGCCACCAGCGACACCGGGTAGGTAACCCCCTGCCAGGTGATCGTGAACGTGCTGGAGCTGGTCGAAAAATCGTAGGTGGTCGGGGCCGCACTGGCCTGGACTTTTGCCGCACTCCCCCCGGTGCCGGGCACTGCAGCCTGACCGGGGGTATATGACGCGATAAACAGATCGTAATCGACAGAGTTAAACCCCAGCGTCACCGGCATTCCAACCACCGGCGCGATCTCCGTCAGCAGCGGGCTGGCGATAACGCTGTATCCAGCCGCCGTGGTGATCTGGTAGTTCGCCGGGGCTTTCAGTTCGACCACGGCGCCAGCGACCCAACTGGGCGGCAGTGCGTTATCGTTCTCGTCATTATCGTCATCATCATCCGTATCCAGCCCGGTAAACGTTACGCTCGAACCGGATACGGTCATGCTGTCTGCGATAATGTCGTCTGCGTCCGGCGACGTCTGGGCCATATCCAGCCCGGTGCCGGATGACGTCCCGCCCACTTCGGTGGAGTTGACCCAGTTTTCGCTGCGCTCATCACCGGAAACGTCCGCGCCTGGCGGGTAATGGGTGCTGCTGAATCCCGGTAGCGTTGAAGCTGGCGTACTGCCAACCCGGATATCGCCATTGGTATAAATCAGATCACCGACACCGAGACACAGCAGCATCTGGACGCGCATTTTCGTAGGATCGGCGGCATCAAACCGGGTAACGGGCTGCACGACATAATCCGGATAAATACGCACGCGCCCAAAAACTTCACGAATCGCATCACCCAGTTTCGCGCTGTTTCCTTTAGCGGGGTTCAGGTCGAGGCTTCGACCTGTGGATGACGTATAGCCGCCGGCATCAATGTTACTCATCATGAACAATGAATAAGCCGCAGATGCGACGGCAATGCCCACTCCTATCCAGGCAATTGTCGCGGCCTCAAGCCCGAAAGGCACCGGATAAAGCCGGACATCACTATCAGGGTGGATCACGAAAATAGCCCATTCGCCTGGCGGAATTGACTGCCCCTCAACCTCAACGGTCAGCGGTGGGACATCCCGATCCTCGTAGCCTTCAACATTTGCCACCAGCCAGCTGCGAATACTGGTTACACCATGCTCATGCGTTTCGAGTGGTTCACCGGGAAGCCGGGACGGGTAAAAACGAATGGTCATTGCCAGAACTCCACGCGAACAAAGCGCCGCTTAAATCGCGGCAACGGCAGAAAAGTTACGTTCGTGCCTGGGTTGCATTCCGCCACATGCAACAGACCATCGATACTGACTACGATCCCTACATGGGTGACAGTCGACCCGGAATAACAGGCCACCCCGGCCCCTTCGCAGGGTTCGCAGCGCTCAAGGGTAAGCATCATCCGGCGCGCTTCCCGGTCGAGGCCGCCGTTGTCTTTGGTGACCCCGGCAAAATCGGGCCAGACGGGTAAATTCAGGTCGCGGCGTATCTCGTTCACAATGCCGAAACAGTCGAGTTGCGGGTATACGCGCCCGCCCTTCAGCCAGGTGACTGAACGGTATTTATCAGGGTTAAACATTGGAATTCCTTAGCTGATATAACGCAGTCCGGGGAATACAGGGAGCGTGTAGCGGTAACGCGGCCAGGCGGTATCAAGGATATTCATATAACCCGCGGTAATCTGCACCTCTGTCGCCGTCCAGGAGCCCGACTTGATTTTCAGCGTATACGGCACTTCCGCAGGGGCCGCCAAATCCGTGGAGATATAACGCCGGTACGTCAGCGATGCAGGCAATCTGTTAGCCAGGGCATTGCGGATCGCCGTGGACACAACACCATCGATATTGCACAGGGCAAATTTGAGGTCCTGCGTGCCGTCCGCATTGCGCGCCGGCAGAGCAATGTCTATCGCACAGGCGGAAAACGTTACGGTATCGCCGTTCTCCGTCGTTGCCGTAATACCCTCGTAGCCCTGGCACAGATAATGGACGTCAGAACCAATGGTGATCTGCAGCGTTTCAATGATCACCTCCGGTCCGCTGCTGGCGTAGAGGCGTTTAATCTGCGTCATGCTTCGGCCACTCCTTATTAAGCGCAATATCCAGAAGAGACTGTCCCGCAAGCCATTCCGGGTAATGGCCCCAACCAACTGGGGCAAGAGGTCTCTCTCTTAATTCAACTATTGCCGAATAACGCCACAAGCCTGGTTTAATGAATGAGGGTCCCTTATAAATCCCTTTAAATCGACATTTAAAAAACTTTAATCCAACTGGAGTTTTACATTTCATGTAAAACCATGCTGCACCATCAGTTAAAACGTCTCTATACCACGATTCAAATACCTGTGCATGCGCATCACTTTTAAATTGCCATACAACAGTATTATTAGTTGGTACTGATGTATATTTTCTACGCTGTCTGGCAAGCCCTCCAATCCTGTCGGTTCTAATCATTGGATCTATTGGTTCAAATCCATAATTATCGTACGTCGGTCCGGGTATGTATTCATGAGGATAATATATATCGGTCATTATTTAATACGCCTCCCCCGATATACTGCATTGAGTGAGCGTCCATAATCCTCAGTAGGGTTAATTATCTGAGAAGTGAAATAGTGCTTTAGCCTTTTCTCTGATTCCCTCATTTGCTGATTTACCATTTGCATAGTGGTATCATCAGGTTTTCCCGAGAAATTATTATGGAATTCTGCAACTAGATGTTTACCCCCGAGAGTTCTTTGTTGACGAACTTCATCGAGGGTCGCATCCAGTTTTGCAGACGTTCCAGCGGTAGTTACCCTTTCTCCTTTTTTCAATAGCCAAGTCCCCGTCTCAGGTATTTTATCAATACCATCGTGAGCCATACCGGCTAAAGCTGATGCTGAGATAGCAGCAACAAGAGGGGTAGTGACACCAGCAGCCGCAGCCAGTGCTGCAGGTGCCAGACCCGGACCAACTATTGGGATAGCAGCGGTGGATGCATACGCTGCAAGTTGGGCCTGAAGCGCTGTAGCCTGCGCATTAGCGATCAACGGAGCAACAGCGGTTGCCTGAGTGGTCTTCCCAACCAGAAGCTGAACGCCCTGATAAACCAGCCACTGTGCGGCCAGTTGAGCCAGCGTCTGAATAACTGTCTTACCAAAACCTTCAACCATGTTACTCAGGGCATCGCCAGCATCTTCAGACTGAGTTGCAAGGTCATATAACCCCTGCTGGAGATTGCTTGTTACTCCTCCGAGCGCAGTATTGGTTGTATCCGCAGCGATCTGATTGTAATTGGTGGCCATGTCAGCATAGTTTTCCCATGACGACTGAACGCCGGCCAACCAGTTATTACGCATTTCATCCTGTGCAGCGTAATAACCCTCAAGTGCGGAAAGCTCTTTCTGATACCCTTCATCTTCCAGGCTTCCACCCTGATTTTTCCATCCCTGCCTTAATTGCGCCCTCTCGCTATTACGTTGTGCGTCCTTGTCACTTAACCCAGCACTATCTGTCAGTGCTGCAGTCTTTTCCTGCATCTGAGTAACATATTTTAACGAGTTATCCTGAAGCTTATTCAGACGCTCCTGAGCAACAATCTGATCGCCAAGTTTCGCATTAACCTCAGCCTGCGCCAGAACCTTATCCTTGCTGGCGAGTAAAGATTGTTCATCTTTACTCAGTGCGCGTGTTTTCGACGCCTCTTCTATAACCGCGAATTTTGACTGTAAAGACCACAAATTTTTACGTTGCTGACTGATGGTATCGTTAAGCCCCGTATGCTGTTGCAGCAACTTTAACTGCGTCATCAACTGCAGGGTTTCGGCATCAGTCTGATCAGAAGAACGATCACCAGCAGAAACTTTAACGCCTTTTGGTTTCGGAGTTTTTTTTAAGGTGGCCTCATATTCTTTCTTGGCTGCGGCCATATTGATGGCGTAATCAGCCTGTAGGATATGTCCTTCTTTCAGAGCTTTATTTAATTCATTCTGCCTGGTAGTATACTTTTCAAGCGCAGTCTGCGATTTAGCATAATTGGCTTGTGCTTGAGCGGCATATTTCTGTTTTTCAGATTCTGCCTCCGCTTCCTTTTCGGCCGCTGCTGCGCTGGCTTTGGCAATACCTGCTTGCTGCTGCGCCATATCAAGAGCCAGTCGGGCCGACTCCCTGTCATTCCAGAAACGGGCTCTGGCTTCATCGTTTACATAGCGATCATTTTTCCTGAGATTCCAGATGTCATCAGCCTGCTTAAAAGCTGATTGCGCCTTGCTTACCATCTCCTCTGCGGTATCAGGCCGCCCCAAATCCAAAGCAGCATCCCACATGGATTTAAACGCGCGTTTCAACGAATCAGCAGAGCGCTCAATCGTCCCCATGTTATCGATCAGGCTCTGAGTCTGGATGTTAAATCCCTTCGTCGCCGCATCATTAGCCGCCTGAAGTGCAGCGGCTTCATCTCCTGAACGTTGTAACTGAGCAACGTAATCAATCTGCTCTGCTGTCACATTATGAAATTGTTGCGCCATCGCAATCAGGCCGGACGTCGGGTCGTTGGTCAGTTTCCCGAACGCTTCCGCAACCTTCTCAATGGGGATACCAGATGCCGTAGAAAATTTTGCAACTGACTGGCTTAGGTCATCAAAACGCGCACCCGCCCCCACACCAGCATTAATTAATGCAGTCAGAGAATCAGTGGTTTGATCAAAGGTGAGTCCTGCTTGCTGTCCCGATTTTGCCAGTGCCAGCATTCTGTCGGTGGTCAGACCAGCCGTGTTACCTGATAGCGTCAACGTCTTATTAAAATCGGAAAGGGTTGACGTTCCCTGATAGAAGATATATCCAATTCCGGCACCTGCGGCGGTCAAAGCTGCAACCCCAACGGCCAACGGACTTACAGCTCCAAGTAATCCTCGAAATGTTGGAATCAGGCCACCAAATGAGTCTTTAACCTGACCGCCTTGCTGGAGCAAAATTAGCCATGGGCTTTGCCCACCAGCTAACTGAGTTGCGACATCAGTAAGCTGCGCAGGCAACATGCGCATTGCATTATTGTATTGGCCGATTGAAATACCGGCACGTTTTGCAGCACGCTCCTGCCGCGTGAAAGCTGCGGTTACCTGGGCTGTACTGTCGTTCGCGGCTCTACCTAACCCGCTCAGCTGCTTATTCAGATGAGCAACTTCCTCATCAAATTTTGCGCTATCGCCGTCAATTTTAACGACCAGATCACCCACTGGCTGGGACATAGCGAACTCCTCCAGGAATGCTTTCGGCTATCGACATAAGTTGCTCGTCTGAATCCAACTCACTTTCTCCCTCACGTTTTGATAACAAACTAAAATCAAGGGAGGTAATTCCGTGTTTATCCGGATCGGTGAAGAGACTGACAGCAAGATAACTAAGATTGGCAAAATGAGAGTCCAGGAGGTCGTCGCTAAAACAATTATCCTGGTAATACTCAATCCATTCGAACCATTCAGAGGAAGACATTTCCGAAAGCATTGCGCGCCAGTCTGGCCGTCCAAACTCCCTGGCTAATCGCATAGCAAAGCGACGTGAGCGGGTCAGGACTTTTCCAAATCTGGCTCTTCCTCTTCTTCAGTTTTCTCAGTGTCATTATTAACTGGTGGGATCATCCCTGAAAGCATACGCACAAGTAATGCAGCGCTGCCCAATAACCCTGGTGGATATTTTCGTATAATTTCAGGGAAAATATCTTTCCCTTCACGTTGCTCTTCATCAGCCTCGCTCAAGGATAATGCAACGAGCATGGCCTGATCACGCATAGTCAACAAGGTGGCCAATTTAAAGTTTTCTTCAGGTGTGCTTTCCTCTGACGGTAATGACTTCCTCTCTTCAACCATAAATTCAATATATTGCATTCTACTGTAAGCCGATAACTCAAACAGTAAAATATTCTCACCATCGGGATTTAATGTGTCTTTTTTAAGATAAGTCATTTCATTACCTTTCGCGGTGCCTTAGCACCGCTGACGAATATATTAAGGGTTAGTCGAAGCGTTATCTTCAGCCAGAGAAGGTTTACCTTTATTGGTGATTTGTGCACTACGGGTAATAACTTCGTTTCGTGAAATAGTCTTACCCAAACTATTTACCCAGCCGGTGAAAACATCAACTGCCCCATTTGGATATTTAATTTTGTAAGATTTTTCATCACCACTCATAAACCAGTCAACCAGATCCTTCTGGCCAGATTCACCAGGTTTCCAGGCAAGTGTTACGCTGGTTTGACCGGCTGACTTAACACCCTGAGCTGTTGCATCCCAGTCAGGCGCATCATCATCAATATACGAATCATCATATGATTCTGCAGTCAGTTCCCCAGGTGTTAATTCCTTAACCTTTGCCGTTCGTGTCCAGCCGACATCACTTAACGGATCATCGTAGGGATCACCAGTTCCGGTATAAATCCAAAAAGTTGTCCCGGCACCTTTCGTCGGCGTGGTAGGTGTTGGAGTTGGCATATAGTCCTCACATAATATAAGTCAGGGAATATTGGAGATCGGCGGAGCCCCATGTAGTGGCTTCATCGTCACGTTGGTAGTCGTACCCGGCAACGCTGATGGTTTCAACGATACTGGCAAGCTCAGGAACGTCAGCCATGGCCGGATAGATGCGGGTTTCCATCCATTTATCCAGCTCGCTATCGGTAGCAGTTGCTTTAAGGAATACTTCAATGTGAAGGACAGCCTCCCACTCTTCCTCATCAATACTGCCGCCCGTCGCCTTTGCATCAGTAAGATATACAGCGACCGCAGGTAACTCTTCTGGAGCCAGGAAAGCTGGCCGACCGTCATACCAGAATATTTTTCCGGAGTTGATTGACTTCAGTTTATCCAGAACAGCTTTTCGTACTTGCGGGTGAATCATTTTGTTACCAGCCTTATCTGATTTTTGATCGCAGCCATCATTTCTTTTGGCATATCAGATGCCATCAGTTTGGGAAGTTCTTCTTTGAATGCAGCAGTCAGGGGGGTGGCCAGAGGTACTTTCACCACTTCTACCGGGTAACGAGATTTACTGGTTCGTCGAAGAACATGCCAGCGACCATTATTAAGCTGTTGCACAAAAGCACCAGGGAAGCTGAAATTCCCAATCTTCAGAACGCTTCCAGAACTACCGTTGTCGCGCTTTCGTCGTGAAAGTTGAACTCGTACTGGCCCCAGCTTTATCGCCGGGAGGTTGCCGCGATTTACCCGGATGGTAGCCATTGGTTTTTTAGGGCTTGCCCGTTTAAGTTTGGCGCGCTGCATGACCAGTTTTCGCTTAACCTTAGTCTCTTTCGCCACTCGCGTAGAGCTGCGGCTGATTGCCCTTCCAGCCACCCGGTTAATGGACTGGGATGTCGCCCGAGGAATGGCATTTTTACTGATATTGCTCAGGTTCTGCCTGAGATCTTCCAGCCCTTTAATCGTCACCTGTGACCTCCTCAATCCAGATTTGCGGCTTACCATTAAAGAGGAGCCATCGGGTAACGGTGTAAACCTGACTTTTATAAATAACCTCATCTCCCCGCGCCGACTGATAGCCAGCGCTGAAGATAACCAGGTTAATCCCATCCCCCGCGACTGGCCCCAGCTCAGGCAGCAGGTGACTTTCAACAGCAATATGCTCATCGCCATTAATAGTCACCGTTCTGCCCAGCCTTTTCGCCGTCAGTTCATCCATTCTGCCAGCCATATTGTCAAAGGCATTAGCCATTGATTTTGACTTCCAGGACGGTAACGCCTGCCGCAGCATCCTCCCAGGCAGTCCCGGCTAACACCGCATCGGTGTCATCCAGCTGAACATTTCCAGCTTTGAGATATACCTTTTCCCCGGCGGTCACGGCATCCGTTGGCAACTTAGGTAAAAGAAAGACACCTTCAGCGAATCCGTCGCCTACATCACCCGGCTGAATATCGGTAATTGCAACCGCAATCATCCCGCCTAAAGAAACGGGTGTACCGCTGAGAATTTCCTCGGTACCAGAATTTTTCACGGGGATGGTTTTGCCGTCTTGCACATAATTTTTAGCCATAACGTCTCCTGTCAGCCCCGCAGGGCTGATTTCAGGTATAAAAAAAGCCCTTCCGGGCGTCGTTTTCAGAACTGTAATGATTACTGGCCGCTGGATTTCACCAGGCCGCGGTAATCAAGCGGCGCCACACCAGCATCGATACGAACTTTTGTAGCGATACCGTCAGTGGTAAACCCTTCCTGTTGATCAATGTAAGGAGTATCAACACCATTCAGATACGCAACTTCGATGGTGTCCGTCCCTTTTGCCGCCATCAGATACCAGGCTTTTGCGTCAGCTTCGTCAAGGCGGGCCTCTGCAATCACATCTGCAAAATTCTGGATCGGGTTAATAATCCCGGCGTTAATATCCGCCCCTTTTACGCTCGCTGATTTAATCGTCTGGTTAGCCAGTGTCTCCAGCGCGACCGGCACCAGCATAAATGCCGGGCGGATGTTCAGAGATCGTTCTCCCTCTTTCTGCAGGCGCATCAGTTTACGGGCATCGTCCAGGCTGCTGACGGAAATAGCACCGGTGGACAGGTTCTTGTGGTCTGCATGGAATAACGCCTTACCATCTGAGAGTTTTGGATTTTTGGTCAGAATGGCGTAAACAAGGTCACCGATAGTCGCCTTAGCGGCACGGCCCATTTTCATCGGAACATCTGTGAGCTGGTTCAGATCATCATTAATGATTGCCTGGCGAGTGATGGAAAAAATTTCTCCGTAGGTGGCTAGCGCGATGGTTTCCCCTTTATCGCCGGTAGTCACATACTTATATTCAGCGCCTTCGCGAACCTGCCGCAGAGACGGGAATCCGCCCATCCCCACACGATGCGCTGTCTTAAAGTCCGACAACTGGCCTTTCTTTGTCCACTGCTCAAAGGTTTCTGCAGCTTCGTCCCAGCCCTGCAAAATCGATTTGTTGGCGACATCAAGAAGGATGTTGCCAAAATCAGAGGTGCTGTGCGTCAGCGCCAGCCCTACCATCTGCATCGGGTTATAGCTGGATACGCCAATTCCCCGCTCAGTCAGGGCCATGCGGGCATATTCACGCAGGGTCATGCCGTTGTAGACATTGTCACGTTCCTGATCTTCAAATCCGGCACGCGCCATCAATGCCTGGCGAATACCATCGGCGACAAAATTACCGTTACCTGCATGAATATGCGCTGGTGTGGTTTTCGCCGATGGTGAAGCATCTTTACCCAGCAGCGCCAGCAGTTTGTCTTTAGCCTGATCGACAGAGCAGTCCATATCTGCTACACACTGCGCCTGCAGTTCGGCGTGTTTACCACCAAACATCGCAAAGAGGTTGTTAATACCATTAACGCGATCCTTTTGCTCAGCGATTACCTGAGCACGAATGGTGTTTTCGTCAATTACGGAAGGTTGGCTCACCACCGGCTGCTGCATTTGTGGTTGCTGGGGATCGCGTTGCGTGGTAGCTCGCGGCGGCGTTAACATGTTGCGAATATTTTTTGGCATCTTTTCGAAGTCCTCAATACGTTTAGACTGGATACAGGCCATAGCCTGAAGAGAGGGGGTGACCTGGTCGGCAAAACCCATAGCGACGCATTCTTTGCCGTCCATCCATGTTTCATCTTCCAGCATCGCCGCTATTTCATCGGGGCTCTTACCCGTTTTCTCTGCATAAGCAGGGATCAGAACAGACTCAACCTTGTCCAGAAGCTCTGCGTAGTCACGCATATCGTTGGCATCGCCACCAGCAAAGCCCCAGGGCTTATGGATCATCATCATGGTGTTTTCAGGCATGATGACCGGATTACCTACCATAGCAATGACAGAGGCCATAGACGCGGCCAGACCGTCGATATGAACGGTAATTGACGCACCATGATGTTTAAGAGCATTAAAAATGGCGATGCCGTCAAAGACATCGCCACCAGGCGAATTGATATGAAGATTAATATGGGTCACATCACCAAGCGCTTTAAGGTCGTTAACAAACTGCCGGGCGGTCACGCCCCAGTAGCCGATCTCGTCGTAGATATAAATTTCTACCTGATTGTCGGCGCTGGCCTGCATACGAAACCACGAATTACTTCTTGCGCTGGCTTTCGGACGACGGGGCGTCCGGTTCTTTGACTTCGGCACTGGTGCCTCCTTTATCGTTTGCAGGATCGGTGTCATACACCAGTCCCAGTTCGCGGTTATCATCAACTTCAGCCTTGCGACGACGTTTCACATCATCCGGATTGCGTCCGCTAGCTCGCACCCAGTCAGATTCTGTCGCAGCACCACCTCGGATTTGCGCTTTCCAGGCATTAGCTTCTTTAACTGGGTCGATCCATGGCATGACCGGACCGGAATAAACTGCGGTGTAAAGCGACGCCATATCCAGCCCACGTGGTAGCTGAATTTCGCCAGAAGCCACCGCCATTTTTAACCAGTTTCGGTACATTGGCCGGGTGATTGCGCCGATGAACCAGTCCTGAAGGATTAGATAACCATCTGTTGATTCAACCAACTCCTGGCGCTGGGCACTGTATGTTCCATCGTAGTTTCTGGCTGTACTGGAGAAGCTGAGACGAGCACCGGCAGCGACAGCGCGCAATTGCCCATTTCGGAATGTTTCAAGGTTAGGGTTTGGTCTGTCGGACTTGATCATCCCGATGTCTTCACCGGGCAGCAGATCATCATAAATAATGCCTGGCTCAATCATTACGTCACGATTGTCTTTGGTGGTATCGTCCGTAAAACTTTGCCCGTCTCCTTTTTTTATGTACATCCCCAGCGCAGCTGCAATACGTGCTGCCGTTAACTCCGCATCCTCGTATTCTTTCAGCGCACTGAGGCGCATGAGCACACCAGAAAGGAGAGAGGTCCCTCGGGTCTGATGAAGACGGCGGGTAAATTTGAGATGAAGCATATTCCCGGCATCGACATCTTTCGTATCCAATTGACGGCCGGTAACAGGCAGACTTTTATAAACCAGGTACTTTTTCGGGCGCCCCCAGTTATCGACATAAACCCCCTGACAAAGTTGCTGTGACTCATTGTTGGTCATCGGCACAAAATCAGCCTCTAGCGCTTCAAGCCAGAAAGGTACGCCAGCCACTGGATCAAGTCCCTGCGCTGAGCCACTCACCATCTGAGCGAAAATTTCCCCGTCCCTGAGCCAACTCCTGAGCATCAACCGCTCAAGCATCGGGCGGGTAAACTGTCCGGTAACCTCAGGGCTGACTGACCATTCGGCCCACTTCGTTCTGATTTGTTCTGCCAGTTTTTTTGCTATATTTCCGTTTTTTAGAACCGGGTGTGGCTCAACAATAATTCCTTTAGCTCCAACTACCCTTTCCTCGAGCTTATCGAATACACCAATAACCAGATCGTGGTTATTGTCCAACCAGCGAGCCTGTTCTCGAAGTGAAACAGCTCCCATCTGACTAAGCTGGTTAGCGGAACGATTTTCCCTGCGGGCCTTATGCGTACGAGTAGGCTTAACAGCTTCATATGCCTGTATCATTGCTCTCGAACGTAACCGCGCCGCTTTCCATCCAGGGGAAAAGACGCCAATCGCATCATCTAACAGGCTCATGGAAACCTCGCGAGTTTATAACCAGGTCGCCCGTGACGTTGAGCCAACAGGGATGCAAGACGGCGCTCCCATTCCTGACGCCCCTTGCGGATTTCGGACAGGTTCTCCAGCGTCATCTGCTGTCCGTTGAATGTAATAGACTTTCCATCCAGCACAGCTATTTCCGCATCGGTATAACGCTGGATAATGGATTCAATATCGGTTTGTTTCACACCCAGCCTCCTGATGATGTAGTCCACGGATTGTTTTCAACATCCGGCTTATTTGCCTTCCGTTTTTTTCTGCTATGGGTCGTTTTTGCTGATAACGTGGGTGACACTTCGCCAGTTTCCGGCGTGCTTTCTTCGATCCACGTTGTCCGCCTCGCCCATTCAGGCGCATCCGGCCATTTGATCTTTTCGTATCCGTGCAATATGGCCAGCGCATCGGCATAAACGAGTAGATCGAAAGCTTCATTCGGACCTCGGCCCGGTTTGCTCCATTTTCCATCGGGTGAACGTTCCTCATAGGTCAGCTCATCGTAAAACCAGCTGCCGAGCCATTTAGGGAAATGCACATAGTTCGGGCCGGGTGATTCTCGCCACAGGGCGTTATTCACCTGATCTTTCAGCGCATCAGTCTGAAGAAGGTAAAGCGGCACATCGCCAGCGGCTTTTGCCCGGCGAGTTGATCTGTCAGTGTTATCAGGAAATGTTCGGGTAATTAGTTTTGAGCGTCGGACACTGTCGCCCTTGAAGAGGAAAATCTTTTTACCAAGCCCATCCCGGCGGCACTTACGCCAGAACTTATATGCGTTATCGGTGACACCATCCTCACCGCCGGAATCGACAGCCATCGCCATGAGCCGCATGCGTTTTGACGGGTTACTCGCTAAGGGCCATGACTTTTCGAACACGTCAGACAAAAGTAAATCCCAGTCTTCCGGGTAACTTGCCGGATCGATGGAGTAACATTCACCGTGCTCGTTTGCCCGCAGAGACTGGCGGATGTTGTAGCGATCTACCAGCCATCTCTCACCCTGCTCACCGTAGCCAGTCACCTGAACCACGAAACGACGGGATTTACCGCCCTGCACATCAACGGTTGCAGTCATAAAGAGCACACCATCTGGTACAGATCGCTTCGGCACGTCTTCAGCGCGTCGTTCGAGCAGCTCACTCTTACGTTGTTCGAGACTGGCTCGGGGTAGATAAGGCCGACCAAAGTCGGTATTAACTACCGTTTTCAGCGTCTCTTCACTCTGGGTGGACTCATATTCCTGCTCAGCAGTCAGGAATTTGTATATCATCTGCGACCATGTCTGATATGCAGCCGCAGGCCCCTCCATCCAGAATGAAGCGATGCGTGATCGCCGCGGCTCCCCAAATCTGTTGCCATCACGATCTATTTTTTCTCCATCGCGTAACCAGACATGGCGGATATTCAGTTCACGTTTCATATCTGCGGTGATCCTGCCTTTGCAGGCCGGGCACTGGAGATATGCAGACTCACTTGCCACAACGGGATCAAGGGAATCCCGGTAGCCCGTCATATTGGCTACCTCCGGCTGAAAATATTCTCCGCAATGCGGACACGGCCAGTAAAGGCGGCGGCGGTCACCACGATTAAACAACGATAATATGCCGGTAGTCGGCGGTGCCTCATGTGCGGTGTTTGGTCGCCATTTCGTGTCACGAATATCTCGGCCAGGTGAACTCTCAACCAGAGTCATGCCGCTGGACATAAACGTAGTGGTACGTTTCGAACCCAGGGAAAATGCATCACCTTCCCCGTCGATATCTTCAGGAAAGCGGTCATAGTCAGTCAACGCCACGCTTTTATAGTCTGACGACGACATAATGTTGACTGACGGCCAGCCCAGTTTGAGATAGTTACCGGCCCGGAAGGTGCGGTCGTGAACGTTATTGTCGTTACGACGCGGACTGAGTCGCGATTTTACTTCCGGACTACACCGGAATGTGCGATCGAGGCGTTTCTTGGAATGTTCACGCGCTTTCTCTTCGGAGACCTGAATAACCAGCATGTCAGCGGGATCACAAACGATGTTGTAGACAATCCAGCCATCAATCAGGCCAATCGTTTTCCCGGTTCGGGCCGGTCCGACAAACACCACCGCATCATATTCACGGGATGCCAGACAATTCATCGGCTCAATAATATAAGGGGCCAGATTGGGGTCCCATGGTACGGAGTTACCCGCCCCCATCGGCACACGCATATATGAGCTGACCGCATCGGCCACCTGCATACGACGTGGGGCACGAAGAATACCGGAGACATCGCGGCGTATCCCCCTGGCAGATGCCCGTTTTGTCATCAGTCCTCCTCTGGCTCATCCTCCTCTGGTTCAGCGTCCATTACTTTTTGGGCAACCTGATCGCGCAGGTCATCAATCACGCTTTGCACGCGTGATACCGCAACCGGCGTAAGTGCACAGTCGCGCTCAAGAATGTCCGGAAGTGTTTCAAGTACCATGACGACGGCTTTCGCCATCATTGAAAATTCACGTGCGACGTCTTCGGCGGGGATAAGTTGTTTGGTATCTACTTCAAATTTCAACCGCTCGTTTTCTGCTTTCCAGTGAGCGAGGCGATCAGGGGGTGTCATCTCTTCAAGATTCGATGAGGAAACCGTCGGGATCATTAATTCTGTCAGAATATCGGTGACAAGATACAACTTAAGTTTGCTGTTGCTTCCCTGGGCGGGACTGACATTTTTTAGCCTGGTAGCGACGGTCTGCCGGTGTACGCCAGTAATCCCGGCAAGCTGGTTGATATTGAGTTTTAAAGTAGCGATTTCCTGATCCATGATGGTGAACACTTTTTATACGATTCGACATCATTGAAAATCCGACATCTGGAAAATCAATAACCTGTGCACATGATGATGATGACTATGAAAAATGAAAACTAGCCGTTTTCCGCGAGTCCGCCGCCCCGTGGTAACCTCCCCCTCTGGGAGGACCCTTAAATGATAATGACTATCATTTGCACATTGCCAGGAGAAATCGACCATGTAGACATTTAGACATCTAAACGTCTACACATCCCCTTCCATCCATCGATAATGATATTCATTCGCATTATCAAAGCTCCTCGCAATGTGAAGGGCTTCTGTAATGCGTGCGTCTACAGTGCAGATGGAGACAGCTCCCCTTCTTCAAACCATGCGTCTACAGCTCGCCCGTCTGCTGCGTGATAATGAATAAGGTACTGATTGGGGCTATGCGTATATTCAGCGCGAGCTTTGATATGCCCTTTTTCTTCACTGATAGTAACGGTTACCACCTGACCAAGTTCATGTTTAAAGCTCATCGGTTTTACCTCTTTTAGATATAAAAAAACCCCGCCAAAGCGAGGTTATCATTTGACTGAAATGTCTATTTCTTGAATGCCTCAGCATAAGCCTGTGCACTCTTTTGTGATGACTCCATTATGTCATCAGTCAGCGTTTGCTGACCCCACTTGGTGACCTTACCATTAACGAACGTTATAACCAGTCGATCGTTAGCCAATTGTTCGTTATCAATGATTGTGTAACCATAGAGAGCCTTATTCCAGTATATCCAGCGTTCGCGTTCCTGGTTCACATCAGTCCTGCGTGGCGACCCCATGATCTGCATGACGTCGTTTTTATTCATTCCAAGAGATAAAAGCATTGATCTCTGGTTGTAATCTACTTTCTGGACTGTTGGCGCACATGCGGTAATTGTTAAAGCTGAAACACCAATTAATGCTGCAAAAAGTAACTTTTTCACGTCCCTATCCCCATCGGTTTGTTTGGGACAGATTAACAGGGGAAACAACAGTACCGCAATTGAGCACGGCATTATCACAGGCACTCAGTGAATGCCTGCTGTAATGCCTTAGCTCGCCTGCTCTGCGCTGGTATCAAACAGCGCCAGCGCTTCGGTCGCTTCCTGGATGGCCTTACGGGTCTTCGAGACAATCTCGCTTTCCGTGAAAACACGATCGAAAGAGTCTGCGAATAGCTCAGACTTCAGATAGCTGTCCCCTACCCAGTCAATGGCCAGCTTGGCCGCTGCGGTGTCGTAGTTAACTTTTTTGATGATATCCAGGCGGATTTGTTCGGATACGGTGATCTCTGCCATGTCTTACCTCTGTGCGATGTGGGGAGCATTATCGAAGCCACTCGGTGAATGGCTCCTGTAATGCTTTAGCTGCGGTGCTCCATTATTAGGAATACCCCGCTACGCTTGTTATATCCGAAATGTTACCTAAACTAACTTATAACTTTGCTCTGCCATGACAAAGTCTGCCGTTCTACCCGTGAGCTCATGAATGAGCCACTCTCAAGCCTTCCTGGCTCTCAGTTTTATTCTCAACCAGTAGAAAATAAACCAACTTCGTGGCTACAATCAGTCATTGGCTGGCTGTACAGCACCCCGTAGCTTTGGGATTTCCTCCACGGGGTTTTTTATAACACTTAAGGCAGATGCTTCGGTTTATCATTATTGATGCCCTTCAATGAAGGGCGCCAGTGCTGCTTATTGTCAGGTCAAGTGCTCGTAACGGGAAATGGTCTTTCCGTTTGCGTTCATCACGTACGCCACTTCTCCCTGCTTCAGGAAAACGTTCTGGTCCATTCCCGACACTGCGATACTCTGCTGATTGGGGTTGAAACCAACGCTCAGGCCGCAATGGATTTCTTCGCCACCATCTGGTGACATTACTTTTACTGTTAACATGCTTCTTCTCCTGCTTCTGGCAATAAAAAAGGCCGCCATTGGCGACCTTGCGATTGTTTTTGGTTAACTATGAAGTATGACAAGCTCTACAGCAGTAATAACAACCATTTGATTGAGAATAATATTTCTTCGCTTCTACTACTGCAGGACGGCAGGTTTCAAATATTCCAAGGTACACGCGGTTTTCTGATGCAGGCATAAAGGTACACCCGGTGACATGCACCTCATGATCTCCGTTTGCCTGAACATTTTTATTGACGTAGTAATACTGTCCCATTGTTATGTCCCAGAGTGATACTGCCAATTGCAGCATCTTCAATCTACTTCCTGGCACTAAAGCAATTAAGATAAATCTCATTTAATTTTGAGCAATATCACTTCCCTTTCTGGCAGTTGACTTCCACTGCTTTGTTATGCGCCAGAATGTCGCGCTTGGTCTGCTTATCCAGCACGTCAATATCGTGGTCGGTCAGGTAGATGACCCTCACCCAGCTGCAGGCCGTATCAACGACTACCGGGGCGGGTAAACTTTTCGCGCAGCTCGCGATCAACATCGTCATCAGGCATATGACTAACGGTTTGCTGTACATCGCTTGCCTCTTTCACAACTTCCGCCTTACGTTCTGCCGCGGCGACGGTGGCGGCGGCGTTCTCTTCGGTACGCTGCTGATCGGCTTTGGCTTCTGCCTTACTGGTCCCGCGAGCATGGCCGATGCCGAACGCGCCAGCGATAGCACCCAGGATGACAACCACCAGCCCCGCGATAGCTTCGATTCCCATGATCACACCACCAGTACCGATTTTGCTTTCAGGAAGCGAGCGCGCCGGTTATTAATCCCGTTTTGTCCGCCGTTGATAATCTGAGTAACCCGGACAAGCTCACCCGGATATTTCAAGCAACCTTTTGAGACATAGAACCACGCTGCACTACGGGCCGCGTACGAGGACTGCTCCAGTAATTCTGGCTGTGCCACTAGATCAACCTTCAGCCCGTTACCGCAGTCCCGGTAATTTGACAATCCGGTTATTTGAATAAGTCCGCGCCCACGATAAGCCCATCCATCAGTTGCCCTGTTGTTACCCAACCGCTTGCTATAGACAATGTTGGCGATAGCCCGCTGGCGCTCCAGAGGTAACACTGTTTCCGACTGGCTACGCCCGAGGGAATTGGCCTGATCCTGCGTTAACCTGCCGTAACGAACAAAATCAGCAAGCCCGGCGATGCTGTAGTTGAAATTCTCCACCACCCTGTTAAAACCGAGGCTTTCATGGCCGCATTGAGCAATGAACATTGCCTGATCGAGTGGAGCAGTGATGCCGAACTCTTTCATCGCAGCTGTAATATGCGGATACCAGCGCGCAGCTAACCCGGCGCTGATACCAGCCGCCTTCTGGAATTGTGTTTGATTCATTAGTGCCTCAGTGCATCAACCAGCCGCGCTACATTGCCTCTTACGCTCAGCAGCACAACAAGGATCATGATATTGGCCGCAATGGTGGGCCATGATGAATAGGGATAGATGCCGCACAGATACGCCAACGGCACAGAGCTGTAAATCACTGTTATCAGCCATGCCAGCCGCGACACCCACTTACGATGACGTGAGTCTCTGCGGCGATAGAACATCAACGTAACAACGACACCAGCACATAACAGCGCATTGATGGTTGCAGTAGGATCATTTAGTACCACCGGAACCTCCCCGGCGCGTTATTAGCGCCACCAGCGAGCCAATATCCTGATTGTTCAGGAAGGTGAGTATTTTTACGGCCAATGCCGAAATGATTACGGCACCAATTGCATCCAGAGGCTTATCGTTGTACCCGGTAAGGTCGGATAACTTAGAACCGACCAGCCCGGAGCACAGAACTCCAGCAATATAGGACACAACGAAATATGCCATCCGTCGTGGGGCGCTCAAATCGGCCGCTGTCGCTATATAAAAGACGGAACCAGCAAATGCCCCGAACACAACACCGTAGTCTGTACCGGTTAATAGCCCGTAAACACTCGCCCCAGTTAAAGCGCCACCAGCTAAGCCTGTGCCGGTTATTGGTTCGGACATCGGTCCCCCTCTATTGCTGTGAATCCTCTCAGAACGAGGGGAAAGAATTCAGGCCGCAGGCTTATGCGTTTCACGGTTAATATGCAATTTTTAGCCTGGGCCATAAATGAAAAAACCCGCCGAAGCGGGGTTTTACTTTTGATATACACAGTTGCTGAAATTCTATTAAACCAACCCTGCCTCGTTAAGAAAGACATAACCTTTTGGTGTGATTGAAGTGGCGAGCCAACTAGAATCAGATTTCGACTGTATTGCTGTAATGTATCCCATCCGATATAGCTGCTCTATAGCCGAATCAATTTTGTATGGATGCTCAAAAGGGAAGTTGGTGTGTTGGACCGGCACTTTTAAGTTGGGGTCCGTCATGAGAATCATGATTTCTTTTTGATGCAGGGTAATAGCCATGTCTAACTCCTCTTTGTGGGGTTAACACGTATTTTACCATGCTTTAATGGGCCATCTTGGAGTGGCTATTTTTCGCACAAAACCCGCCTTTAAGCGGGTTTTTTTTGGTTCTGCTGCTCAGTTCGCTTTAACGTCCCGAGCCTATCACAATTCAAGCAGTTTCTGGCTCACTTTGCAAGTAAAATCTGTCGCCATTTGTGCCGAATGCGTCACACATTGGTGCGTACAGCATCGATTCTGCCAAACTTAGCCATGTATCAACTCTTCGTCTGCATGTCATAAAGCACCAGTCTGGATGCTTTTCATAGAGCTCTTCCGCTATGCGGCGTTTGCTCTTCCGTAACCGGTAATGCTCCACCAGCAGGTGGTATAGCTCTTTATGACCACCCGTAATGAGGACTGCCCCCAGTACCTTATCAATCAGCAGTCCTTCATCGTCTGTACAGAAGGCCAGGCCGCTTTTGTTTTTCCCCGCGAGTATTTCACGAAAAAACGCCTCAAGCTCTGGCTTCGAGATGCCGGACTTCTTCATCCGGCGTAATGCTTCGTTGATGGCTGTTTTAGTGACTTTCCCGGAAGCCAGTAACTGGTTAAACATATTGCCGCCACTACCGCCGCCGATGTAAGACCAGCGGCCCCACATGCGCAGCTTCCCCTGAATCCAGATGGCCTCCAGCGTTTTCAGCCTGACCATTTCACCAGCTTTTCCAACCTCGGACGGGTTAATCATTATGCGTTCTCCACTATGCCAGCACGCCAATTGCCAGCGAACGATCCAGAAATCGAAACAGCAGCTCCAGCTGTGAGCCGTGCTTCTCCTCAAATGCCACGGTGTCAGCGTGCAACTCGTCGTGATGCGCTCTGCAAAGCGGCAACACAAACAGGTCATGCGCTTTTGTTCCCATTCCACCTTGTCCGTGGCCTATCAGGTGATGGGGATCATCTGCTTGTTTGTTACAGCAGACACACGACTGAGACTTAACCCAGCGCGTCCAGCTCTCGTTTACCCAGCGGCGGCGCTTTGGTCGCAGCATAAATGATTCCGGCGTTTCAGGATCTACGCGAAGACCGAGAATCTTTTTCTGCACCACTTCGCTCGCCGCTGGCTCCGGCACAATATCGCTCTCCTTCATCACCGGTTGATGCTTTATTTCCGGCAATCGCAGGGCTTTCCGGGCCAGCGATTCAGGGATGACGTGCGCCAGATTGTTTATTACCAGCCACCAGCACAACTCTGGGATCGTCAGTTGATGGTCTTCGTTGAACCCCAGCTGTGAGCGGATGACCGTTATCAACCAGGATACCAGGTTCCCACGCGCAATGCCTGCCAGCGTCTCTGTGTACTGATCACGCACCAGGTTATCGCAGGCCCAGCAAAGGCGGATGCTGCCAGGCTCATGCCGGAACAGCGTAAAATTTTCGCTGTGCCACGAGCCATGCGGATACTGGCATTCAAAACGACGCTCCAGCTCGGCCTCCAGCGAGCTGATACCACCCGCGCGCAGAATGACGTCTTTGTTTTCGAAGACTGGCTTCAAAACCGGGTCTTCTGCCAGTGGCTGCGTGGCGGGAGGGATAGCGCCGGTTGCGTAGTCGCTGTATTTTTCCGGTGCAGGCTCAATCAGTACCCGCCCTCTCCTGAACATCGGCATGAGATCAGCGCCTGGGCGAAGCAGAACAACGCCCATGCGTGGGGCAATCTCAGGGGTTAGTAGTGCTCTCATATCATCTCCACGTCAGGCAGCTGCACGAAAACGACGGATAGTGATTTCTACTTTCCCTTTCTTCACGATGTTCCCCCACTCCACCAGCATGCGCTTAACCTGACTGTCGTCTTCCCAGACGCCTGTTAGAGTCAGGGCATCGAACAGCGCTTTGTTGTAGTTATCGATATCCCGACGGCGCTCATCCGGCGGATACAACACAATGTGAACCTCGGCCAGATCAGAGGATGGCCGGGGAGCGGCCCGCAGTTGCTCAATAATCGCCGCTCTCGCTGCCTGCTGGAACTTGCGCCCTGTCTCGCTTACCAGATGCCTGCCTTTCAGCGGTCCCTTGCTCGGAGCGCGCCAGTAACTATTTACGCTCGGTGGAAATGGTAAAGTCAGTTTCATTTAGCCCCCTTAAAGGATCGCTACAACGTCTTTTGCGACTTCCCGCGTACTGCTTTTGCAGGAGATCGAACGGCGCGCTTTGATGAATTGCAGGTTAAAACCATGCTCCCGGTACAGGTCGAGAACCTTCGGGGCGGATGAGTTAGAAATCACTACCCGAGCCCCACGGTGAAAGGCTGATACACATTGCTTCGCCAGGTCTACCTGGTTCTCCCAGTTAAACCCACCAGCGGCGTAGGCAGTGAATCCGGCTGTTCCCGGCATCGGTTCGTAAGGCGGATCGCAGTAAACCACATCCCCTTTCCCGGCCAGGCTGATTGTCCGACGGTAATCAGCGGTCATGAATACGCAGTTATGCGCCATAGCCGCAAAGGCTTTCATCTCATCCATCGGGTAATACGGGGCCTTGTAGCCTCCCCAGCCCACATTGAACTTATTCGCCTGGTTGTAGCGCATCAGGCCATTGAAACAATGCCGGTTGAGATACAGGAATGCAGCTGCGCGTTCAGTAGCATCCAGCGTCTGAGCGTTGAACTCGGAACGGATCAGCTCATAGCCATCTGGTGACCGCATGTGCTCAAACATCCAGCGGGCCTTTAATTCCACTTCATCCGGCACCACCGCTAACATCTGATACAGATTAATCAGGTCTGGGTTAACGTCCGCCAGCAGGTAATCTGCGTGCTTTTCGCTGTTCAGGAATACCGACCCACCACCAACGAATGGCTCTATCAGGCGTTTCCCTGCCGGGATATGCACGAACAGGTCAGCCAGCTGGGTATACTTTCCACCAGCCCATTTGAGAAATGGCTTACTCATGTGCGGAACCCCGAGTTTTCTGGCAATGAGTAATCAACCCCATCGAAGCTGGCTCGCGAAATGGACGACTCCTGGCGGGAGCTATTGAGTGGAGCAGATAGTTTTAACGACAGCTCATCCCATTTTTCCCGAAGCTTCGACGGGCTGAGTACGTTTTTACACCAGAACGAATCTTTGTTGGCGCGCTTGAACAGTGAGCAAATTTGCTTATGGGTTCTCCCGTCCTGCATCACCATCAGGCGAACCTCATTCGCCCATGCGGTCCAGTTTGGTTCTTTAGGGCGAACTACCTCACCATCACTTTCAGCAGCCAGTTCGTACATGCTGATAATTTTTCCCCAAATGAACTGGGCGCAGGTTAAATCGTCCTGGCTGCCCCACTGCCGCTTTGCAGCGCTGTACACCACCGCGTCAGGATGTCGTGACAGAAATTCATCAGCAGAGCCCTGTTCGTCCGGTTGCGAAGCGTCCGGACAAGAAGGATTTATATCTGATGGATCAGTAGTTGATTTTACTGACGGATCCCCCCCAGATTCTGACGGGTCAAAACTGGTTTTTTTGGTGGATTCCGACGCCTCAAATTTTGAGGGGTCAATTTTTGACGCATCAGATTTTGACGGTTCAGATTTTGATGTGTCAGATTTTGACGTGTCAGAAACTGACAGGTGAGAAAATGCCGCTTTCTGTAGTTTGGAAACGTTGAGCTGGTAGACGTTCGATGCATTACGGTTGCCATTGCGGCGTTGCGTACGGGTGAGCCATCCCTCTTTCTCAAGCGCAGTTATCGCCGTTCTGACAGTACTTTCACCAGCGCCAATCTGACGGGATATGGTCGCGATAGAAGGCCAGCAAACACCCTCATCGTTGCTGAAGTCAGCCAGGCGCGCCATGATTGCCACGCTGGATAGTTTCATCCCCGAAGATGCGCAAGCGTCCCAGACGTATCCTGTTAATTTAGTGCTCATGATCGTCCTTTATTTCTCTGAATTTACGTCTGAACTGCTCAAGGGGGCTAAAGCATTCATGCTCGTACCCTTTACGCAGGTATATAACGCGCTGTGTCTGGGGCTCCCAGCGTATGACCCTGACCGGGACGCCGTAGTGATCTCTGAACCATCGGTTGAGCTCTCGCATACTTTCTCCGCCTGGCCGTTAAAGTCCCCTACCACCCACTGAGCAAACTGGTAGCAGACAGGTTCGAAACCGCCTGGTACTCTTACCCCATACACGAACTGCACCGGTCCTGCTCCACCAGGAACTGGCCGCGCTACAAGTTGCGACCTGCGGTATTGTGTTGATAAACTGTTCATGCGTTAGTAATCTCCACTGATAACGACACGCCACGACGCCAGGAGCTGCAACTCGCTGGCGTCACTTCTTTTTGCGTGCAAATAACGTGATAATTGCCGCAATCTCTTCTTCACGCGCAGCCAAGTGGCGGCGGTGATGCACTGAACCGCCCCGGGAATCCTGGAGACTAAACTTCCTGAGAAAGAGGTAAACAGGATGACTAAAAATACTCGTTTTTCCCCCGAAGTCCGTCAACGGGCAGTCCGTATGGTTCTGGAAAGTCAGAG